>Ga0316204_10000173_pt1 | contig 270168 bp, 256 predicted proteins | sample 6monrhotite_MG_2_FD_205661 | JGI IMG/M metagenome (GOLD analysis project Ga0316204, IMG submission 205661) | Microbial mat bacterial communities from mineral coupon in-situ incubated in ocean water Damariscotta River, Maine, United States -... | ecosystem: Environmental > Aquatic > Marine >... | reverse complement strand
ACACAAATTGGACGAAACAACAGGCACCTGGGCATGCCCAGGTGCCTGTTGCAATAACCGCCCAAAAGGGGCATCAAATGAAACAAGGACTCTGCTTATGACTGGCAGGAACTTGGGGAACACGTCAGACCCTCGGAACAAGCTAAATATATTTATCGGGAGTCTGAAGGGAGTGTGATCTATGTCAATGCACTTGGCGGCATATTTCAGTCATATAGTAGCGTCAGAGGCTTATGAATTTTTAAGGGTTTCCCCAAATTCACGAGCACCCCTCTAACACGTTCTGTCAATGCATCGGACTTTCGAGTCCGGCACTGATTCGAGATAGAATCAAAGCAACGGGGGATGTGATGAACGAAGAGATAGTCAAAATTATCGAGAAGGCTCTGAAAGTCGGGGAAAAGCGTGCAATGAGTATCGCTTCAAGCGGCTTTTTATCTGAACCTCCCGCGCCAAAGGACCTCGCAAAAGATATCATTCAGGCGCTTGAGGAAGCTGGCTACACGATCTCCGGGAATGCTCAACCATGCCCCGCGCCCTTTGAGGCGTCAAACTTGACATAGATCATAGCCTGTCAAAAGTAGAAGTTTATTGTAGTTCAACATGTTATCGCCGGGACGGGAGGTATTCCCAAATGGCAACCAAGTCGAGCGACAGGGCCGTATTGTCCGATACCAGTGACCCGACCCACGAGCATGACGATGAGTCTGCGGTCGAGATCGTCGCGCGGCGCGATTTTTCCGATGTCACATTCTTGCTCGAATTCACACACCCGATGATGGCGAAGGCGGCCAGGCCGGGTCAGTTTGTCATCGTCATTCCCCATGAGCACGGCGAACGCATCCCCCTGACAATCGCCGATTTTGACCGCGACCGGGGAACCGTGACGCTTGTCATCCAGGCGGTCGGCAAGACGACGATTGAGATGCAGCAGACCAGCCAGGTCGGGACCACACTGTTTGGTGTCGTCGGCCCCATGGGCACACCGAGCCACATTGGCGATCTGGGGAAAGTGGTTTGCGTCGGCGGTGGCCTGGGCGTGGCCCCGGTTTTCCCCCAGGCACGCGCCTTCAAGGAGAACGGTGCTTATGTGATTGGCGTCATAGGTTTCCGCAACAAGGAGTTGGTCTTTTGGGAAGATAAATTCAGGAAATATTGTGACGAATTCATTATCTGCAGCGATGACGGCTCGGTCGGCATCAAGGGCTTGGTCACCGATGGCATCAAGCTGGCCATGGAAAAGCACGCCGATATAGACGAAGTCGTCGCCATCGGCCCACCGATCATGATGAAGGCGTGTGCGGAAACGACGCGCGCTTCCGGCATCAAGACGACCGTCAGCCTGAACCCGATCATGGTCGATGGCACCGGCATGTGTGGCGGCTGCCGGGTCAAAATAGGCGAGGGCATCAAGTTTGCTTGCGTCGATGGCCCCGACTTCGACGGCCATCAGGTCGACTTCGATGATCTGATGAACCGACTGAAACGCTTCAAGGACGAAGAAGAAAAGGCCACGCAGCGATGGTCCAAGACGTGTCGCCTCAGAGGCGAAGGCTCTGCGTCAACAGGGTCGAGGGCGTGATGGTGAAGAAAAAAACCATCCGCACGATCCCCCAGGAGCGAACACCGATCCTGCACCAGAATCCCAAGGAGCGGATACAGAACTTCGACGAGGTTGCCCTTGGATACACATTGGAAGATGCCCTCAAGGAATCCGAGCGTTGCCTTATGTGTCCCGAGACTCCCTGCATTCCCGGCTGTCCCGTCGGCATCGACATTCCGGGCTTCATCGCCAAGATCGTCGAAAAGGATTACCGGGGCGCTTACGATGTCCTAACCGATTCAAACCTGTTACCGGCCATATGTGGTCGTGTCTGTCCCCAGGAAGATCAGTGCGAGGGAGTTTGCACCGTCGGCGACACGCTGGAACCGGTGGCGATCGGCAGGTTAGAGCGCTGGCTCGGCGATCTGGCCATAGCCGAAGGCTGGTGCAATATCCCCTACATCGAACCGAACGGTTTTCGTATTGGTATCGTCGGCTCCGGGCCTGCCGGTATCGCCTGTGCGGCGGATATGGCCAAGGCGGGGTGCGACGTCACGCTCTTTGAAGCTTTCCACAAACCCGGTGGCGTACTGAGATACGGAATCCCTGAATTTCGCCTTCCCAACGACGTCATCGGTGCCGAGATCGATGCCTTGAGCAAGTTGGGCGTCAAGATAAAGTGCAATACGCTGGTCGGCCGCCTGTTCACGCTGGAACAAATGCTTGACGAGATGGGCTTCGATGCGGTGTTCGTTGGCACCGGTGCCGGATATCCCAGTTTCATGGGCATCCCCGGTGAATCCCTTAACGGTGTGCTTTCGGCAAACGAACTGCTGACCCGCTGCAATCTGATGCACGCCGGTGAATTCCCCGACTACGACACCCCCCTGCACCTGGGTCAAAAGGTCGCCGTGATCGGCTCCGGCAACACCGCCATGGATGCCATGCGGGTGTGCTTGCGGCTGGGGGCAGAAAATGTTCATTGCGTCTACCGGCGCACAAAGACTGAAAGCCCGGCTCGGGCCGAAGAGATTGAACACGCCGAGCAAGAGGGAATTGAATTCCACTGGCTGGCCGCGCCGGTCGAGATTTTTGGTGATGATGAAAACAACGTCCGCGGCATGCGCTGCATCCGCATGGAGCTGGGCGAACCCGATGATTCAGGCAGACGCCGTCCCGTTCGCGTTGACGGCAGCGAATTCGAGTTCGAGGCCGACATGATCGTCTACGCCATCGGCACCAACGCCAACCCCATAATCGGCCAGACCGCGAAGTTGAAACTCAACAAATGGGGCTATATCGAAACCGATGAGAATCTCGCCACGTCGATGGCGGGTGTCTTTGCCGGAGGCGACATTGTCACCGGCGGCGCCACGGTGATCCTGGCCATGGGCGCCGGTCGCAAGGCTGCGGCCAGTATGAAGGCATATCTCGGCATTCGCGACAGCGACAGCGTTTACTCCTGCGAGCCAGACGACGAGGCAACCACATTATTTGGCATAGACGCCCGCGAGAAAAATTTCTCGCGTGTGCGCATCGCCTAAAGCGGAAGGATTTCTTTACAATGTCCACACCGGCCTTGAAGAAGAAAAGACCCGGCGGTCTGCCACCTTCCGCACGGACAAAGCAGGCAGCAACGAAGCTTACGCCAGCGGCCAAGCAGCGACATACCGCGCCCAAGATCAAGTCGGCGATGGAACTCAGCGAACACATTGTCGAGATAATCAGCGATTCCGGCGAGGGTGCGCAACGCTGCGGCCAGTCGCTAGCCGTAATCGCGGCGCGTATGGGCAACGGTATCTGGACCGTTGAGATCATCCCGGCCGAAATTCAACCGCCTGCGCGGAGCATCGCCGGGGGCAGCGGTAACCGCGTCCGTCTGGCGACCAACCGCGTCACCAACGGCGGCGACGAAGCCGACCTGGTCGTCGCCTTCAATGAACAGGTGCTGTTAGGCCGAGTCCGTGAGCACGAGCTTAAACCCGGCTGTATTATTCTGCTTGAGAGTAAATGGCGGACCGATGGCGATCCTGAAGTAGAAGCCGCCTATACACAAACATACGGCGAGCTGGTGGGCAGTGGCTACGTGATCCACGAAATCCCCATGGAGATCGAGTGCCTGAAATATGTCGCCGACGCCCGGCGCGGCAAGAACATGTTCGCTTTGGGCATGCTGTGCAATATCTACAGCCTGGATATGCAGGTCGCCCGCGAACAGATCGCCTTTATCTTCGCCAAGAAAGACCAGAAGATCGTCGACAACAACATCATGCTGCTGGAAGCAGGACAGGCGTGGGCGGAAAAAAATCTCGACATCAAATTTCGGATTCCACCCTCACAACTCAGCGAGCCGCAAATTGTCGTCAACGGCAACGTCTCGCTCGGTCTTGGTGTTATGGCCTCGGGCATGGAAATTTGCGCCATGTATCCGATCACCCCGGCGACCTCTGCCTCGCATTTCTTGAGCGAGGCCTTCGAAAACGTCGGCGGTGTTGTCCATCAGGCCGAAGACGAAATTGCCGCCTGCGCCTTCGCCGTCGGCGCTTCCTATGCCGGAAAGTGCGCCGTAACCATCACCTCGGGACCGGGGTTGGCGTTGAAACAGGAAGTCATCGGCCTTGCCGTGATGACGGAGATCCCGCTGGTCGTCGTCAATGTTCAGCGCGGCGGTCCAAGCACAGGCCTGCCGACAAAGACGGAACAAGGGGACTTGTTGTTCTCCTGCTTCGGCGGCCATGGCGACAACCCGAAAGTAGTGATGGCGGTTTCCGATATCGAGGATTGTTTTTATTCGATGATCACAGCCCGCAAGATCGCCGAAACCTTCAATACCGTCGTCATCGTTTTGACAGACGCCAGCCTGGCATCGGCCCAACAGCCTTTCCCCAGGCCGAACGTCAGCGAGGACTGGATGGCACCGCCGGTGGACCAAAGCCCGATTCCCGAAGGGCTGGTTCCTTATGACTGGGATCACCGAACCGGCCTCGCACGCCGCTTCATTCCGGGACAACCGGGCGGCATGCATTGCCTGACCGGCCTGGCCCACGATCGCCAAAGCTGTGTCGCCTACGATCCCGACATCAATCACGAGAGCCTCATGCACCGCAGCCTTAAATTGGCGGCCCTGCAAAAAACCTTAAAGACGCCGCCCGTATTCGGCGAGCCTGAGGGGGAATTGCTGATTGTCGGCTGGGGAAGCACCAAAGGCACCATCGAAGAGGCGGTAACCCGGTTGCAGGACGACGGCCACAAAGTCTCCTCATTGCACCTTCGGTTCATCCAGCCGATGCCCTCGGGAATCAAGGATATTTTAAGCCGGTTCGTTCAGGTCATGACGGTAGAACAAAACTGGTCAGACAGCCTTGATCACGAACTTATCGATGAAGAAAATCGTCGTTATTCAGAACTGGCAACACTGCTGCGTGCCCGCTTTCTGATCGACGTCGATTGCTGGACCGAAGTCCGCGGACGCCCGATAAAGCCGGGCACCATCGTTCGTGTCGCCAACCAACGACTGCAACGCAAAGGATGACAACCATGTCTACGCCAATCGCCGAATGCGCCCTGAGATTGCTTGACGAGGAACACCCCCTTGACGATTACAAGGGCCGTGTTCCGCGCTGGTGTACGGGTTGTGGCGACAGCGCCATTCTCGCCGCCGTCCAGCGGTTGTGCCGTGATGAACAACTGGCGCCTGAAAAAACTGTCTTCGTATCGGGCATCGGATGCTCCAGCCGCTTTCCTCATTATATGAACACTTACGGGTTTCACGGGCTTCACGGTCGGGCGATGCCGATTGCCGAGGGTATAAAAATGCGCCGACCCGATCTGCATGTGTTCGTCATCACGGGCGACGGCGATTGCTGTTCAATCGGTACCGCGCACTGGATTCACGCGCTCCGTTACAACATGAATATGACCGTTCTTATGCATGATAACGGCATCTACGGCCTGACCAAGAATCAGGCGTCACCGACGTCACCGCAAGGGCTCAAGAGCAAAACGACGCCGCACGGCACACTACTGGAACCGATCAACCCGGTCAGTGTCAGCCTGGGCATCCGAAATGCGTCCTTCGTTGCCCAGGCCGTCGACTGGATACCGGACATGTTGCACGACATCATCGAGGCCGCCTTCCATCACAAGGGGTTCTCGTTCGTCCGCATTCTGCAAAGATGTCCCGAGTTCATGCCCGGCCGGTTTGATGAATGGGTACAGAATCCTGACAGTATGCTGTTGCTCGACCACGCAGACGGCGTCAAGGTCGGCCCAAATATGGCGAAGGTTTACCGGAACCTGGAACAACACGATCCATCGGACCGCAACCGGGCCCGCGAAATAGCCTCGACTTACCATCCGATGCCGGTCGGTGTCCTCTACCGAAATGCCGAAATGCCGTGCTACGAGGAACTGCGCAAACCCGACCGGATGTACACATCGGGTATTGTTAAATCGGTGCTTGAAAAGGAATTCGATAAATTCACAATTAACCCGGCAGCTTGAACCCAGGAAGATGTCATGAGCGAGACCCATTCACCGTTATCGGCATTTCATTTTACCGGGCAAATGTCCGGTGATGGCCTTTTCGATATCGGCCAACACGGACTTCACCCGGCCCTGTTCAGCGCCTATGAAGATTTATCGAAGTTGCGCTACGACTATCCGTTGGTGCTGATTAAAAGCGCCAACGGCGGTTCCTGCTTAATCTCACTTTCGGATATCATCAACGAAATCTTGCGGACCATCGCCTCTCCGGGCATCGACGGCGAGCGCTTGCGCAAGCACGTATTGCGTCTCGAAGCAAAAATCCGGTCCCTGACAAGGGATGGGAATAAAGGAACCTTGGCTGACCTTTGGCAATTAGCCGAGGTCGATCTTCGCGCACGCGGCGGTGATAACGGTGCCGGGACGGCTCTTGACGACAGCATGAGGGCGGCTCGCGCAGCGCTCGGCGTGGATGGCGATATTGTTGACTACGATGATGACACGCCAAGAAAATTCCTCAGCCATGCGTGGAGCGTCGCTCAGGAAGACAAGGCAGGCAAGTTCTCTCTTCAACTCGATGAAATGATCCTCAAGCTATTGAACATCCTGAAGGGCGACTCCATGCGGTCCGCCACGGCGTTCGACACCGATGCTCTTAAAAGGACAGTCGGGACTTCTTATGAGTCTGCGTTCGATTTTGAGTCCATGTCCGACATTCTCAGCACGGCGTTCGTACCTGGGGCGCTTCCGGGAAAACGCTGGCGGCGAATCCGTTCCGTTCTGTCGACCTTGAAAGCACAAAAGTTCTTCCCCCCTGCGAACGGCAATGGGGCAAAGAAACGACGCAAGAATTCGCCGGCCTATGTCTTCGATCACTGTGCGCCAGCAATAGAAGCATTCAGGCGACGCTTGCCGAAAATGGTCGCTTTGGTCAAGGCGATGACCATCGCGCAACTGGAAATTGATGGCCGCTACAGGGAATCGACCCATGATTCGTTCTTCCGTCATTACGACGAGCGTTATCTGGAAGCCGGTGACCTGGCGATGTTCCCGACGTATCTAATCTGCCTTCGCAAAGGCCACGACGCCAAGGCCGAAAAGGCCGACCTGGTCGAGGTTCTATCATCGGGCCTGCCCTTCAAAGTCCTGCTCCAAAACGACGATATTGTAGAGGAGCTGTCAATCGGTTCGGGTCAGTTTTCCTTCGGCGTCAGGGGGTCGCAACTGGCATCCCTGGCACTTGGCCTGGACGGTGTTTTTGTCCTTCAGGCCAGTGGCGCAGACCTATACCGACTGCGCGATCAGGTTATAAGCGGGGTGAACCACAGCGGCCCGGCATTGTTCAACATTTTTTCGGGCCGGGCCGGGCCCGCTTCCCGTTCGGCCAAGAACGCTCCTGACACGCCGCTCTACCTGCGGGCGGCAGCTGCAACGGAATCGCGTGCCTTTCCGGTATTCATCCACGATCCGCTCAGTGAGAGAGACAAAGAGTCCCGGGTCTCCGTTGGCGGCAATCCGCAACCGGAAGCGGATTGGACCACGCACCGGTTCAGTTTTGAAGACGCTGACTTGCAAAAATCATCCGCGGATATTGCTTTTACTTTTGTCGATTTTGCCGCCATAGACGACCGATATGCAGATCGTTTCGCCGGTGTGCCCCGCTCCCAGTGGCGGGACGATATGGTGCCGGTAAACGAATTCCTGGAACTCGATGATGTGACGGCGGCCCATAAGGTTCCCTATATTCTGATGATCGATGACAATAACGTCCTGCATCGGGCGATTGTCGAAGTCAGATTGATTCAGGCCGCGCGGCGATGCAGTGAAATGTGGCGAAATCTTAGGAACCTGGACGGCATCGATTATTCACGCGCCAGTAAAGCACCTGCTACGAAAACGGAACCCGAAGCCCCCCAGGATGAAGTGGCGGCGGCGGCGAAGACTGCCGTGAATACGAAGACGCAAGCGGACATCGAAGAGTTGCCCTCAGCGGTGCCCGGTGAGCCCTACATCGAAACACCCCGATGCACCACCTGCGACGAATGCACAAAAATCAACAAGCGGATGTTTGCCTACGACGATAACAAGCAAGCCTATATCGCCGACCTGAGCGCCGGCACCTACCGACAGTTGGTTGAAGCCGCCGAGAGCTGCCAGGTGGCGATCATCCATCCGGGCAAGCCAATAAATACAGATGAACCGAACCTTAGCGAGCTCATGCCGCGGGCCGAGTTGTTCAACTAGCCCAATGACGTTATTAAACTAAAATAATTAAGTCTGACCGTTTTGTTCGGATGCCAGTCTACCCCGGTTTATTATTTAAATGGATTTTTCCGGTGGCGCCAAATTATAGCTAAGCCATTGAAACTATTGGCGTCCCCTACGGGATTCGAACCCGTGTTGCCGGCGTGAGAGGCCAGTGTCCTAGGCCTCTAGACGAAGGGGACCCTAGGTATGTGAGCTATTTTATCAGGCTTGCTAGCGCTCAATCAAGGCCTATTGGTTTGTAAGCCTGTGTGCTGCGGCGACGAAGGCTTCGGCGTCTTCCTTCAACGTACTGAAGGCGGTGACCAGGCGTATGATCGAACGTTCTTCGCCGGGCCAGTCGTAGAAGGCGAAGCCTTCTGCGCGCAGGCCCTCGATCATGGGGTTGGGCAGGCGGGCGAAAAGCATGTTGGCATCTGCCGGGAACAGCAACTCCACAGCGTTGATGTCGTCCAGCCCCTGGGCCAGGGTGGTCATGCAATCATTGGCATGGGTAGCCATTTTCAGCCACAGGTCGTCTTTCAGGTAAGCCTCGAACTGGACCGCCAGGAAGCGCATTTTTGAAAATAAATGGCCCGCGCGCTTGCGCCTGTAGGCAAAATCCTCAGCCAGTCCGGGTGTAAACAGAACCACAGCCTCGGCGGCGAAAGCGCCATTCTTGGATGCCCCGAAGGACAGCACGTCGATGCCCGCCTTGTTGGTCATTTCTGCCGGTGTGCAGCCCAGCGCTGCGACTGCATTGGCGAAGCGCGCACCGTCCATATGGACTTTCAGTCCGTGATCGTGGGCGAGTGAGGTGATCGCCTTGATTTCGGCAATACTGTAAACGGTCCCGGTTTCACTGGTTTGGGTCAGGCTGACGACGGCGGGTTTGACATGATGGACGTCGCCGTGTTCGTTCTTCAAGGCGGCGGCCAGATCGGCGGCGCTGATTTTGCCATCCCGATCGGGCAAGTGTACCAATTTTGCGCCGCCCGTGTAAAATTCTGGTGCGCCGCATTCATCGACCTCGATATGGGCTTGCGGGTGGCAATAGATGCTGCCGTAAGGCGGGCTCAACACGGATAGCGACAGGGCGTTAGATGCGGTCCCGGTGGCCAGCAGGAAAACATCCGCCTGGGCCTCGAACAGATTGGCGATTGTTTTCTCCACGCCCCCGGTGGCCGTGTCGGCCCCGTAAGGCATGGCCGGGCCCGTGTTGGCGGCGCTTACGGCGGCGGCTATTTCTGCCGCTGCGCCGGTGACATTATCGCTACTGAAATTCATCTGTTTGCCTCTATGACAAGTGGAATTTTATGGAACGTTGTTCGTCCGGCGTTGACTTTGTGCGCCATCACCTCGGTGGCGTGGCCTCCCTCAACGGCGACAATAAGCCACAACAGATCGGGCTCGAAGGCCATTCTTAAATCGTATTCGGACGGTACGGGCGGATGATCGGGATGGGAATGATAATGGCCGACTATGCGCCGGGGGCTACCGACAAGCGCGCGCATCAATTCCAGGCGGACCCTGGGGTCAACCTCAAAGCGGTCGTGTCTTTTTTCAACGCAGACATTGTCGCTGTGGTGAACACTGCTGATGGTTATGGCTTCGTCCGGCTCACCTGTTCCCGCCAGCAGGCCGCAACATTCATTGGGGTAGGCGTCTTCGGCTTCTCTGTTAATTTGCGCCAGCAAGTCGGTGGCGATGAATATCATGGCGAGACCTTAAGTGTACCCAGTGATGCGCCGCTTTCGGCATCGACGATGATGATGCGCGCGCATGTGTTGTTGCCGGGGCCAATCTTCAGGAATACCCTGGCCCCGTCCCCACTGACCGATTCGATGGTGCAGCCCTTGGGCAGGGACAGCATAACCTCGCCGAACGCTTTTGGCTTTATCGTGGCGGGGCTGGGCAAAATAGCCGGTTGGGCGGTATCCTGCGTGGTTTTTTCACCCCCAAAAGAGAAGAACTTGAAGTCTGGTTCGTCTGTTTTGCGGTATAGTCCGTATGCGATGACCGTCATGGCGACGACAATAAGAATCGTCAATCCGATCACTAAACCCTTGAGTGCCTGCATAATCCTGTACAGTCTTTAAACTATGAAAGAAGAAAACCCAGCCATCACTTACACCGTTCCGGTGCCTTCGGGCAAGGCCGGGCAACGCCTTGATAAATTCCTCTCAGGCGAGCTTACGCAATTTTCGCGCACCCGCATCAAGGTTCTGATCGACGAAGGCCGGGTCTTGCTGGACCATGACAATAATTCGGCTCCCCCGCTTGACCCTTCCCGGAAAGTTCAAGAGGGGCAGGTTGTTATGGTTGCGGTGCCCCCTGCAATCCCGGCTATCCCCGAGCCCCAGTCCATTCCACTGGATATTGTATATGAGGACGAGGACGTTATTGTCATCGATAAACCACCGGGACTGGTCGTCCATCCGGCCCCGGGCAGCCCGGATGGAACCCTGGTTAACGCCCTGCTTGGCCACGCCAGGGACACAAATGGCGGGGGATTGTCGGGTATCGGCGGGGTCGAAAGGCCGGGTATCGTCCACCGTCTGGATAAGGGCACCAGTGGCTTGATGGTAGTGGCCAAGAATGACGCCGCCCATCATACCTTAAGCGGGCAATTTGCCGACAGGTCCATAGAGCGCGCTTATAACGCCCTCGTCTGGGGCGTGCCAAAACCGTCCCAGGGGGAAATTTCCGGCAACATCGGTCGCAGTTCGGGTAACCGCAAGAAGATGGCCGTCGTTAGCAGGGGCGGCAAGGTGGCGTTGACCCGTTTTAAGGTTCTTAAAACTTTCGGTGAGACCGCCAGCCTAGTAGAATGTCGACTGGCTACCGGGCGCACCCATCAAATAAGGGTTCACATGGCCTGGCTCGGCCACCCGGTTATTGCAGACCCTCTTTACGGTGGCGGCAACAAGGCCGGACGGCGCGGTTTAAGCCCGGATCTCGTGGCCGCTTTAGGTCAGCTAGATCATCAGGTATTACATGCTAAACTGCTTGGTTTTAAGGTAGGTAAGGATGCTAATCTCTTAAGATTTGAAAGTAATTTGCCCAATTATTTCAACAAGTTAATTAGAATATTGCGACAAAAGTGATTTTTTTCTATACTTGATTAAATCAGTCGGGTATTGTGGCCACACATTACGGGGGTTATGTTTGGTTTCGGGTCAGTTTGCCATGAAACTTGGGGGAGAAGTTAACTTAAGGAGTTTCAAAAATGGGTTCGTTATCGCTTAACTTTGATACCACCCCCGAAGGAAATTTGAGCCGCTATCTTCAAGAAATCAGACAATTCCCCATGCTGGAGTTTGAAGAAGAGACGCGTCTGGCCCGGAAATGGCGCGACACCGCTGATAATGTTGCTGCCCACCGTATGGTCACCAGCCACCTTAGACTCGTCGCTAAAATTGCCATGGGTTACCGCGGCTACGGGTTGCCGGTTGGCGAGCTGATTTCTGAGGGTAATGTCGGCATGATGCAAGCCATCAACCGCTTTGACCCGGAAAAGGGTTTTCGCCTTTCTACTTATGCCATGTGGTGGATCCGGGCGGCCATTCAGGAATACATTCTGCATTCCTGGTCGTTGGTGAAAATGGGAACGACGGCGGCGCAAAAGAAATTATTTTTCAATCTGCGTAAGCTGAAGGGGCAAATTCAGGCCTTCGAAGAAGGTGATATGACGCCCGAGCACACGACTGAAATCGCCACCCGCCTGAAGGTATCGGAATCCGAAGTCATCAGCATGAACCGGCGCATGGCTGGCGCCGATCATTCCCTTAATGCGCCTCTCAGTATGGATGGCGATGGTGAATGGCAGGATTGGCTGGAAGATGATATTGATAGCCAGGAAGAAGTTTATGCACAAAACGAAATCCTGGGTCAGCGCCGGGAATTGCTGAGCGATGCCCTTGAAGGGTTGAGCGGTCGGGAATCTCATATTCTTGAAGAGCGTCGTCTCAAGGATAATCCGACGACCCTGGAAGAATTGAGCAGGCATTATGGAATTTCAAGGGAACGGGTTCGCCAAATTGAGGTGCGAGCTTTTGAGAAGGTGCAAAAATCGGTCAGGAGCGCGGTTATTCACCAACAATTTAATTGCTGATAGCTGAAAATTACACCGTGCCCGGAGATACCGGTGGTGGGGCCCCATTCTGCTCCCCACTGCCTCCCAACAGGTTGTCGATGCCATCAAGCAGGGCGTCGGTATCGGTGTTACCGGTGCTGACGGGCGCTGCGCCTGGGTCGGTTTCAAGGGCCGCGTCGCCAAACTGTTCGCGCATATCAATTATGTCCTGCGGGGTACCCACATCTTCACCCCATTCTTCAACCAATTTCTTCTGAGTCGAACGCAGGCTTGAGACTTTGCTTTGGGCGATCACCGTAATAAATGTGGCGACGACTGGCGGAAGAGACTGAAAGATCATCCAGCCGAAGGAAGCGGCACCGTACATGACGGCCAAGGAGAATACATCGGTGAGGATCCACATCGCCCCTTCCATGGAATTATTGCCGAGCCACAGATCCATCATGTAGGGAGAGACGCCGCAAAGGTTTATGCCGCCGATGCAGAAGGTGGCGTTCCTTTTGGGTGTCCTGTCGATAATTGCCGAAACGACCGTCGGCAGCATGCCAAAGAAAATCAGCACCACCGTCGGAAGTGACATAATCACCAGGCCAACGAACCCGATCGACAGCCACAGCGTTAGCTGTCCCTGTTTGAAACTTCCCTTTGATGATGGTGGGGGTGCTTGCTTGGCCATGGGCTTTACCAGAATTCACTTAAGGCCATGACGGATATGAAGATCATGGTGATGATGATTGACGTCATGGCGGCGTATTTCTGACCAATTTCCTGGGCCGCCTCCGGGGTTGCCAGTTCACCGGTTTCGATCTCTTGAATTTCATCTTCGGCAGTGGCGTATTCAAAACGAGCCTCGTCGTACTTGAACATGTCCTGACGCCGTTTTTCGGCGTTATCGATCAGGTCGAATAGCTCTGGCAGGCTTCCCTGGCGCACGACGCGGGGCATTTCCTGTTCAATTTCGTGTCGCGTTGAGCGACTGAAATAGGTGTTGATTGCGGGGCCTAGAAGACTGCCGATCCAGCTTGTCAATGCATAGACAGGCTCCCCTTTAAGTTTCCATTGCAGGTAAGCAAGCAGGCTTAACATGCCAATCATGAATGAAGAATCCTTGGGTTCTGCCAAGGCTCGCAAATGCGGCTCGATGCGTTCATTAAAGCGCGCCGCGATGAAGGCGGTTATATGGCGGTCCAGAGGGCGCAATTTCTTATCCGTGCGGTCGGCGATAGCGTCGAGCACAGGTAAGACATCTTCAATATTTACAACACATTGCTCGGAAATTAGCGGACTTAAGCAGGCCAGCGAACCGTTAAGATCATATAGGCAGCGTTCGATACCGAAACCGGGTCCCTCGAACTGCAGAATTGATTTCAATCTTGCAAACACAGTCTGATAATCCGCTGACAGCTCATCGCGATATTTATCGCATGGTACGTTATACCAGATTTCGTGAATGTTGAGGTTAAGCACCTCTGCAGCCGTTTGCATAGAGTTGCGCCGTAACAGCTCTATTGCCAAGGCTGGTCCGAAGCCTTCGGGCAAGAACGAGAACCCCTTGTACCGGATAGGGCCTTCGGGATCCAAAAAGATCGACGCCTTGGTGACGACATAGTCATCCGTGCCTTTGAAATCGGTTTCATGAATGGCGGCAGACTCGCCGATTGCACCGATGGCATCGGCAAGGTCACCGTCATTCAGGCTGCGCCTTAACCATATCCCGAGTTCTTCATTTTTAATCGCCTTGGCGGCATCCTTGACGTGTTGGGAGAATGAATGGGCAAGGCTTTTGGCGTTTCGATATTCGACTTCCATAAAGACGTAAGGTGTATCTGACTTTATCGCCGGCTTGCGTTGCATGGGTGTTTGTCGTTTACCGGCCATCCACAGGTTCAATTCCTCGACTCCCCAGCGGTCGTTTGTATAATCGCAAAGGACGCCGCGTAGGGGCTCAATAACAGTGACCGGAATTTTCCGCTTGCCGCAAAGTGCGCTATAGGTGCCTTGTTCAATTTTCTCTTTGAGCAAGGCATCGGGTGTTTTGTATTCCATCCTGTTCTTGCCAAGAATAAGCGAGACAAGAGTGACCCCCATGGAATAAAGGTCATCGCTAATGGAGCCGCTTCCCCGGCCACCGGGGGAGGTCATACCACGCTCGATCGGCTCGTAGATTATCGGTTGGTCAAAACCGGGCGGACAGGTAACGCAATCGCCAAGGACGACTTCCGTACATTCTTTATCCATAAAGAATAAATTTTCAACACGGATTTCCCGGTGAATAATATCTTTTAAGGCCAGTTCCTTTATGGCTCTGTAAATAGGGTCAATAAAGGTGTCCTGAATTTCATACTCATTGACTTTGAAAATGCCAGTTTCGATGGCTATTGCGACACTGCCGCCAAGTGGGCGTTCATAAATTACAATGATTGTTTGCTGATTGATCGGTGGCCAGAAGGCAATATCCCAGGCTACCGCGGGTAGCAATCCGTGAACACTTTCGGCGCATAGTTTAGCCATGACGTCCATGCGGGTTGGCATCCCGGGGGTCGCAATCAAAGCAAAGAATTGAACATCTTGATTACGGCGATCACGAACGGAATATGCCTTGGCCGAAGGCATGTCGAGTTCGCTGATAGGGGTGTTTACATCGACCAGAAACTGGTCGTTGATAAGGACCGGGCCGGAATGTCCAGCCGTTTGGTCACCTGCACCATTTTCTTGGGGCGAGATAGCCATTGTTCTTTTCCAAACAAGAAACCGGGGGTCGCACCTTCTGGTTGACCGTACCGTTTCTCAGGTCTGTATTTTAATGATTATACCCTTGATTTACAATGAAATATTAAAATATTGGCTAACCTGTTAACCATAATGGGAAATTCCCAATGTTTGGAGTCGGTTATCCCGGCCTAATCTGCGAACGGATCATGAACAAGAATAGAATCCTCGCGTTCCGGGCTTGTTGAAAGCAGGGCGACAGGGGCCTCGATCAGTTCTTCAATTCGGCGAATATACTTGATCGCCGTGGCTGGAAGTTCAGCCCAGGAGCGCGCGCCTTCGGTGCTTTCGGACCACCCCTCCATGCTTTCATAAATCGCCTCGGCTTTGTACTGTTTGACCGTTGATGCGGGCATGTGGTCATACACTTTCCCGTCGATCAGGTACCCGGTGCATACCTTCAATTCGTCCATGCCATCCAATACGTCAATCTTGGTCAGGGCGATGCCATTAATGCCGTTTACCTTGACGGCCTGACGGACAAGAACGGCGTCAAACCAGCCGCAGCGTCGCGGTCTGCCCGTAACGGTACCGAATTCATGACCGCGTTCGCCGAGTCCCTGGCCGACAGCGTCTTCAAGTTCAGTGGGAAACGGCCCGCTACCGACACGGGTCGTGTAAGCCTTGGTGATGCCAAGTACATAATCAATGGCGCCCGGTCCTTGTCCTGAACCCGCAGCCGCCTGTCCGGCGACAACGTTGGATGAGGTTACAAACGGATAGGTGCCATGGTCGATATCGAGCATCGTGCCCTGGGCTCCTTCATAGAGAATGCGCTTGCCAGACTTTCTTGCCTCATCGAGTTCTTTCCAGACCGGTTGGGCATAGGCCAGAAGTTTAGGGGCCAGTTCTTCCAGTTGTTCGATCAAATCGCCACGCTCGATCTCAGCCATGCCCAAACCGCGCAGCAGGGCGTTGTGATGGAAAAGTAATTTGTCGATTTTTTCGCCCAGCACTTCCAGGTCGGCAAGATCGCCGACCCGAATGGCGCGGCGGGCAATCTTGTCTTCATAGGCCGGTCCGATACCGCGCCCGGTGGTTCCGATCTTGGCTTGGCCCAAGGCTTTTTCGCGGGCCCGATCCAGGTTTCCATGCAAGGGGAGAATCAGCGGGGCATTGTCGGCGATACGCAGATTTTCAGGCGAAATGACAATGCCTTGTTCGCGAATTTTGTCGATTTCGATCAATAAAGCCCATGGGTCCAGAACCACGCCGTTGCCAATAATCGACAATTTTCCACCCCTGACAACGCCCGATGGCAGCATATTCAGTTTGTAGGTGACGCCATCGATTACCAGGGTGTGGCCTGCGTTATGACCGCCCTGGAAACGAACCACCACATCGGCGCGCTCCGACAGCCAGTCAACGATCTTACCTTTTCCTTCATCGCCCCATTGCGACCCAACGACGACTACATTGGCCATATCGTGAAATTCCTTTTTCGCTTTTAACGGTTAACAGGTGTGAATTATATCGTTCAGCAAATAATGCGAGCAGCCAAGGCGCTTGGCCTCTTTTTGGGCATCGCCGTCGCTCATCAACCCATCTAAGGTGATCCAGCCTTCGGCCCGCCACTTGTGTGCTTGGGCGGTATCGGTAGCGGTAGCAAGATACAGGCGTTTCTTTTTATCTGCTTTGGGAACGGCGCGCAAAACGGTGTCCATGAACAAGGTCATGCCCGTCGCCGGTTCATCGTCGCTTCCGGCCAGATACCGTCCTCCGCCGCCAAGTTCACCACGAATCCCGTGAGCGAAAATGGTAAACGTGACGCCTGTGTGATATTCAAGACCACGGCTTTCGACCGGATCTACGGTCAGGCTTAAATCAGGTGCGGCGGCGCGAATTCTGTCAATGACATTGGATAAAGCAGAACGTTCCAGGGCAGCAATTTTTGATAGTTTGAGCTTTCCCAAGGCGGTGATGGCGGCGCTCGCCGGCCCATTTGCCCTTAACAGGGCCGTTAACTGGTCTGTCACCGCCTTGCCAAGCTGTTTCGTAAGGCCTTTAACAGCGGCTTCGTCTTTACGGTCAAGTGCGGCGCGTAAAGCGGTCGTGGTATCGCCATCAAGATCAAGCTTGGCGAGAATTGCCGGTACCAGTGTCGGCAGGGCGAGATCGATGGACAAGGCCTTGACCCCTAAATCAGTCAACGCTTCAACGGCCATCAGGATAATTTCCGCATCGGCCTGGGGTTCCCGGCAGCCAAGCAATTCCGCTCCGACTTGACCAAACTGACGTTCGGGCCGCATCTGGGTTCCCTTGATCCTGAGAACCTGTCCGCCGTAACACAATCTGAGCGGGCGCGGTGCCTTTTTAAGCCGGGTCGTGGCAATGCGTGCGACTTGCAGGGTCATGTCGGCGCGGACCCCCATCATGCGTTGCGAAACCGGGTCCATCAGGCGAAAGGTTTGTCCCGACATGGCGGCACCACTTTCACCGAGTAAACTTTCTTCGAATTCGATCAGCGGCGGCTTGACGCGCTCGTAGCCACGGCCAGAAAAACAGGTAACCAAGCTCTCGCTCGCTGCCGCTTCACGCGCTGCGTCGGGGGGAAGCACATCACACATACCGGCTGGCAATAGGGCTTTTTCGGACAAATTACTCATAATGGGGAACTGTCGGGGTTTATTAATATGAAGGCTGTTATATCAAGGTTTATTAATAAATGAAACGCCAGGATCGCTCAAAAAAGATCAAAGGTGAGACTGGTGACTGTTTTGCCCATATTGCCAACCATTTCGGGCACCATCGCACGGATCAGTGTCGCCCCGTCAGATTTATCCAGGTTGGTAACAGACCAGGCTTGCCAATGCCGCTTACCGTTGGTGCGGTTGTCGATGGACACTTCCAGGCGGTACTGGGATGGTGTCATGACGGAAGTTTCGCCCTTGCCTTGATTGAAGATACCGCCGGTACTGCTGTCATATAGGTTGAGTCGCATCCTGGCATTTTCACCACCCTCCCGGCCGCCATGGGCATCCAGTTCCAGAATCGCCCGTTTGTTACGGGTTTTGTAGGCGCCAAGTTCGTCGCGGGTCTCAAAAGTAATGACCAGAGGGGCGTCGGGGCTGAGGGTATATCCCTTGGCTTTGAGAATGCGTTCAAACTCATTTTTCAAAGCTATATTCTGATCGGAATTATCCAGCGGCTGGACACTGAACGGCGTGCCCTTGGGCATGGGTTTATAGGAAATGGCGTTCAGCAAAGCTTCTCCATAACCCTGCGCATAGCTTGGGCCGACGGACTGAAGAAACAGAGCGAGCGTAAAGATGCTGGCTGAAATAATGGAAAAACGCCTCATGATTGAGCCTTTAAGTATCAAAAAATGTGAAAAAACCCAGTAGAGAGCTCAATTATCCGGCTCCCATGGGCTTCGTGTCAACGTAGAATATGATTAAATAAGTTAATACTTTATTCTAAGCGGGCCCAAAGCGGCCCCGTTGTCGCTGGCCATACGCCTTCATTTATGACCTTGGCCCCGTTAAATATCAGAAAACCACGTCGCCCATAGTGGGGCAGGGGTCTGAGTAGGGACTTCAGGGCCTGATTGTTGTTTGCTTCGACAACCAACAGGGGGTGTTCCGTGCCTTCGCCGTCGGTCCATCGCCAGGCCCAAGATCTGGAACTGCCCTTTTCAATCAGGTTCTTGGGTGTTGAAGGCAAGTTCGTTTGATTAAGGAATTGGGCCACATCCGCGGTGAGACCAATAATCAATAGCGGGGCACGGGGGAGCGTACCGCTGGATTTATTGATGAAATGAGGCGGCCCGTCGAGCAATCTTCTTGCCAGTGCCCGGGATGTCTGCTGCATTTCCGAGTCAGTGCCGACATAGATGACGATGCTTTGGGTGCTTAAGGTGGTGTCGCGCAGAATAGGCGGCGCTTCGCTGGCGCCAAGTCTGCGGAAAAGTTCAAAATCAGGATCGACGCTTATGGAAAGGGGACGGGCGGACAGGGGCAGTTCAATGCGTGAGGCATCGCCATTAATACTGGCCTGGAACATTTCCTCGCCCTTCGTTGTTACTAATCTGATCGGCACCTCAAGGGAATAAGGCAGGTGGGGTTGCGATAGGGTAAAGGATATCTGTTTTTCGGTGCGCTTGATGTCCGACAAGACGAGCTTGGCCGCGCCACTTCGATCAAGCCATTGAGTAAAGAAGGCCCCAAGATCCTGCCCCGATGTTTGCTCGAACATGGCTTGAATTTCAGACCAGCCAGCGGTTGCGAACTTGTAGCGATCCCAGAAATTGCGGATGCCTTGATCAAAAGCCTGCTCACCGATTTTGCGTTTAAGCATGACGAAAATGAAGGCGACTTTGTTGTAACCGATGATCTGGGCTGCATCGTGGGCACGGCTGATGAAGGATCTGACTGGTTGGTCACGACGCGGCGGCAGGGCGGCGTAATCGCGCAACCAGTCAATTCTCATTTGTTTACCTTTGCCCTGCTCGCGGTTCTTGGCAAAGGCGTAATCGGCCATGTAGGTGGTAAGGCCTTCGGCCCAGTTGCCCTTTTGGTAATCGACTTCAACGCCGTTTCCCCACCAGTTATGCAGGACCTCGTGACCTAAAGAAGTGAAACGAATGAAGGGCAAGGCCAACACCCGTTCGCCGATGTAGGTCATGCCGGCAAAACCCAGGCCGACGGGCAGGGGGCCGGAAACGATGAAAAACGATGAAAATGGATAATCGCCAATCGTCTTTGTGTAGAGATCAATGTATCCCGCCGTCGATTCAAGATAATTCTTGGACAGGTTTTCCTGTCCTGTTGTGAAATAAGTCCTGAGCCTGATTTTGCCATGGCGTTGTTCTGTGACGTTGAACGGTCCGGCGATCAACACGATGCCTTCGGCGGGGATTTCAGACTTGAACACAGCGTGATATTCACCCGCTAGCGAACTTTCCTCGATCAACCGTCCGGGCACGACGGCCTTTTGCGGTGCGGGCAGGGTCATGGTTATTTGATAGGTTGCGGCGATACCCCGCACGATCGGGTGCCAGGCAGAACCGGCGCCAAGATAACTGCCCTTTGGCGAGCTTATCAGCGGCGCGGCCCCAAAACCCCCGGAACGTTTGGTCAACCTTGAAAGCAGGCCCTTGTACTGGATACCTATCTGATGTTGGGTGACGCTCCCCAGGTCAATCAGCAAAGTATCCCCCTGGCGGGTTCGGGGCGCTGTCCGCCCATCTACAGTAATGCCGGTGATGACCATCGAAGCGGCAAGTTGAAAAGTCACTTTGCCGCCCCCTTGCAAGTGTATGAGGTCGCTGACTTCCAGTGCTCTTTCAATGGGGTCCAGCCGAAGGGTTATCTGGTGGTCAAGGGCGCTAACGTCGGCTTGAGCGGCTCCGGAAAATAGCCAGAACGCCAGGACCGCAGTCAAAAGTATATTGCGGTGATTCATTGTCGCTGCGGAAATTTGGCGATGACATCTATCGGTTTGCCCTCGCGCAAGATGGCCAGCGGCAACCAGGTGCCGGGGCTCATGTTTTGGATTATTGCTACCAGCTCCAGCGTTTTGGATATTTTCATACCGGCGGCCTGCACGATCAGATCGCCCACTTTAAGCCCGGTGGAAGCGGCGACGCTGCCTTTTCCCACTTTGATAATACTGACGCCTGCGTCACTATTTTTGATTTGCACACCGAGCTTCGGGTGGGCGGGGCTTGACGTTGGGGTGGGTTCATCAACGCCGAATACGGCATCGGCGACGGCCAGGCCGTCGCTTGTCTTCAATTGATCACAGGGTAGACCCTTGTCCCAAGGTAGCAGCACGGCGGATTTGTCGATGCCTAAGTCGGCTAATTGATGAGGGATGCCAAAACCGTATTCCACATGGCCGCGCCCGACAATGGCGATAACAAGAGGATTCCCCCCGGCGGTTCTGACCTGGGCAATTGCTTCGGCCATGGCCCGGTCCCAGGTGGTCTGGACTTCGATAAAACGGGTGAACTTTTTTTCATCGGCCTTGTTAAGGGGTTCCGATTTTTCTTCGTCTCCATGTTGGGCGAAGACATTTTTTAGACTTTCCCGGTAAGCCTTCGATGGGGGGCGGGGGTCGCCGATCCCCTGGCGCTTGTCTGTGTTAATTGACGCCCAGCCGTTCTGGCTGATGGCATGGATCAGGTCCCGTTCCACATTCAGGGCGCGCATGGGGATACGGTGCATACGGGCAAAATGGAAAAGTGGCATGTAGAGTTCAGGGTCATAGCGCCAGACATCGTTCCAGCGGCTCAATTCAATAAGTTTCTTTTCACTGATCTCGCCCCTGATCCAGCGATCGAGGACCGGTTGTACGGTGCGCGGGAATGCTTCGAAGCCAAGCACCATGTTCGGATTGCGGCCATACAGGGCGGCCAGGGTATGAAGCTGCCAGCGGTGATGCTCGGCGCTGGTATGGGATTCCCCTAACAATACGACGGGGCGACTGGCCATCTCCTTGACCAGGTCTGTCTGCTTGATTGGGGAGCCATCGGTGGGCGATTGCCAGTGTCCGGGGGCGACGCAAGCCGGGCCGTAACTATCGTTGGTGGTGGCCAGGGTGAGTCCGGGAAGCATAAAGAGGCCAAGGATGAAAGCAAATGTACGCCATGTTAATGGTGAATAAGTATGATTTCGAGTTCGTGGCATGGAATTCAGGGCTTTCGATCAGAAAACAAAAGAATGAATGAAACTCGATCATAACCCGAAAATAGCGGCGACAATAAGGAATTGAAACGTGAATACCATAGTGTTGTTGTGAAAATACCCATCCGGCAATAGGGTGTGCTACTAAAGTTGATTAAGGAGGTGAAGTAAGATTGAACGTGCGCAAACCAGCTGTCGTCAAACATCATATTCTGGTCGCCATGGCCAGTGGCACACACGCTCGTAACATTAGGGCGATGCTGGGTGCTGACAGGTACCGTTTGTCATATGCCGGGGACGTCGAAACCGCCGTTTCCCGATTAGAAAACAAGACTTTTGATGCGATAATTCTCGATGCGGCACCGTGGCAAGCAAACAGCAAAAGCCTGGGTCGGAAAATTATCAAGGCGGCTTCGGGCAGTCCGGTCATCGTCTTGCCCGCTGATTTTGAGGGAACGGCGGCGGCGATGCGGGCTTACGGCGTCGATGCTCGATATCTGTCCTGGGACCATGTCGATGGCGCGCTATTGAGCGGCACTATTTCTTCCGTAGTTTCCACGTATCAGGAAGGATTAGCCCTGCGAGAGAGTGAAGACAGGTTCTCCCGGGCCTTCCGGGCAGCCCCCGGTATGTTCGTCATATCGACGCCAAAGAATGGCCGCCATGTCAACGTCAACGAGGCTTGGCTTAAGGCGACGGGATACAGGCGCAAAGAAGTGATTGGCAAGACGGCCAAGGAGTTGAATCTGTGGCCTTATCCAAAAGATCGCGAGGCGCTGGTGAAAGAACTGACCGAAAAGGGCTCAGTGCGGGGGTTCGAAACACAATTACGGACAAAGAAAGGCGCGCTTCTCAATTTGCAGATAGCCGGTGAAATAATTGAAATCGACGGCCAGTCGCATTTGTTGCTGGTTGCCTTCGACATTTCCAAGAACAAGCGCGCCGAGGCGATGTATAAGCAAAGCGAGCAGAGGGCGTGGGCGGCAGAGAAGCTCCTTTCCGATGCCCTGAACAACATATCTGAAGGATTCGTTCTTTTCGATTCCGACGACCAACTTGTCCACTGGAACCAGACCTGGATGAGCCTCTATCAATATAACGTCAATACGATTCGATTGGGGATGTCCTGGCAAGAGTTGAATAATCTGGATCTTAAGCAAAAGGTAATTGCCAGTGATTGGAAAACGCCAGAAGACTATACCAAAGAGCGGATGGGTCATCGTCGGCAACTAAAGGGCTCGTTTGAAGTTAAATTGAGCAACGGCAAATGGTTAAGCATCCGCGAACGTAAGACCTTTGACGGCGGTATCGTCAGCATCCAGACCGATATCACCAAGTTGAAACGGGTCGAGGAGAAACTTCGTAAATCCCGTGATGAACTGGAATTGCGTATCCACGAGCGAACCCGGCAACTTCGTGAGGAGGTTGAGGAACGTAAAAGTATGATGATGGCGTTGCAGCAAAGCGAGCAGCGCCTGCGCGACATGGCCGAAGCCACTACGGATTGGCAATGGGAAACCGATAATAAATTCCGCTACACGCATTTATCTGACTCAATTCGAACCGTGCTTAAGGTCAACCCGGAAAAATGGCTTGGTAAAACGCGGCAGGCATTTGTTATCAGCGGTTCCAAAGACGCGAGAAATGAAGAATCTCTTCAAAACATCGACGATATGAAAAATTTACGGCCATTCAGGGATTTTGAATACGCCCATAAGAATCCCGATGGGAACGTCATGCATATAAGGGTCAGCGGTATACCCCACTTCGATGAAAAAGGAATATTCACTGGCTATCGGGGCACCGGCTCCAACATTACGGCCCAGGTCGAAGCCGAAACAATTGCCGCCCACGCCCGACGACAATTGACCGATGCTATTGAAGGAATTTCCGACGCTTTAATTCTTTTTGATGTCGATGATCGGCTGGTGATGTGTAACAGCCGTTATCGGGAAATTTTTTCAATCATAGAGGACAAGCTTGTGCCGGGTCTGGAATTCAGGAAACTGGTCCGCCTGACTTCAAAAAGCCGAATTTTTTCCAGCGCCAACGCTTCTGCTGATAAGTGGTTTAAGGAAAGGCTGGCACATCACAGAAAATCCAATAAACTCAATGAGCAAGCCCTGAATGACGGGCGGTGGGTGAATATTATCGAATATCCGACCAGTGATGGCGGCACCCTTATTTTACTGACGGATATTACCGAATTGAGGAAATCCGAACAGGAATTGCGCGCCGCACGTGATCAGGCGGAAGTCGCCAGTCGGGCAAAATCCGATTTTCTGGCCGGTATGAGCCACGAATTGCGCACCCCCCTTAACGCTATCATCGGCTTTTCAGACGCCATGCGCACCGAATTGTTCGGCCCGGTGGGGCAAGCGCAGTATGTAGATTATCTGGACCATATCCACGATTCCGGTATTCATTTGCATCAGCTGATTAACGATATTCTTGATATTTCCAAAATTGAAGCCGGTGCCAGCGAATTGAATGAAAGCCAGTTTAAGGTGGCTTCCATCGTCGAAGGGGCTCTTCGTCTGGTTGAAAATCGGGCCGCGGAGGGCGGGGTTAGTCTTAAAAAGGTCATTCCCGGAAAATTGCCATCTCTGTATGCCGATGAGAGACGATTTATGCAGGTGCTCCTCAATCTCTTATCAAACGCGATTAAATTTACCCCCTTTGGCGGGAATGTGAAGATCGAGGCTGGACTGGAAAAAAACGGTAATATGAGGATTCGTGTAAGCGATACCGGAACGGGCATCAAGAAGGCGGATATTGAAAAAGTGATGAGCGAGTTCGGCCAGGTAAACAACGCTCTGGCGAGACCCATGGAAGGCACCGGTCTTGGTTTGCCTTTAAGCAAGGGGTTGGTGGAAATACACGGAGGAACGCTCGAATTGAAGAGTAAAATAAAGGTCGGAACCGTTGTCACTCTCTCCTTTCCAGCACATCGGGTTCGCTAGGGTCCAGCCTCATTAAAACGATCCATTCCGGGTAGGAAATTTAACCTTTTGGTAGGAGGTGGGCCGAAGTAATATAGGCTATATTGCAAGGCCCGCCGACTTTCCCAAAGGCTATATCTTCCGCATCCTTCGGCTTTTCTATCGCCACGAAATTGCATCGTTTTAATGAATTTGGATACCGGTACAGGCATGAAATCAAAAGGCGTTATTGCCGCTGGCCATGAGGAAACGGCGAAGGCGGGGCAGATTATTCTGCAAGAAGGCGGTAACGCTTTTGACGCGGCTCTGGGTGCGCTGTGCGCGGCGTGTGTGGCGGAACCTGTGTTGGCCTCTCTGGGGGGGGGCGGTTTTTTTCTTGCCCGTCCGGCAGCTCGTGGCGGGTATCCGGTCGTGTATGATTTCTTCGCGCAAACCCCGCAACATCGAAAAAATTCGAAAGAAGTCGATTTTTTCCCAATCATTGCTGACTTTGGCCAGGCTGAGCAGGAATTTCATATTGGCATGGGAACAATGGCGACGCCCGGCGTTGTCAAAGGCCTGTTTGAAGTCCACAAGGATTTAGGCAAAATGCCGATGGCCAGGATTGTCGAACCGGCAATGCAATTGGCTATGGACGGTGTTCGCATCAATCGTCTTCAGGACTATATTTTTACCGTTGTCGAAAAAATCTATATCTCCAACGAGACCTGCCTGAACGCTTATGGTTCGCCGGAACGTCCGGGAAAATTAGCCCGTGAAGGGGACATCCTCTGCTTTGCGGATTTCGCCGATACCCTGGACAGTCTTGCGCGCGAAGGCGAAGGCCTGTTTTACCGTGGTGAGATTGCCGCGACCCTGGCCGCCGATTGCCAGCAAAATGGAGGTTATCTTCGCCGTGATGATCTGGAGGCTTATCAGGTAGAGCGCCGTCAGCCGTTTGAATTGAGCTATGGCAATGCCAGGATTTTAACCAATCCGCCGCCCTCAACAGGGGGGATTCTGATCGCCTTTGCTTTGGCTTTGTTGGCCGATTGTGGACTGGAGGGTTTGAAATCTGGCGGCGAAGGGCATTTGCAACATCTGGCCAGCGCCATGATGCTGACGAATGAAGCCAGGATTGAAAGCAACCTGCATCAGGGTGAAGACGTGGGTGCCAATGACACCTTGCTCGACGCCGACTTCTTGGAGACCTACCGCGCCCGTATCCTTGGTCACCCTCTTTCGCGGCGTGGTACCACCCATATCAGTGTCATTGACGCCGCCGGAAATGCCGCTTCCTTAAGCGTGTCTAACGGTGAAGGCTCAGCTTATATCGTTCCCGGTACCGGTATCATGATAAATAACATGCTGGGCGAAGAAGACATCAATCCACACGGCTTCAACCTGTGGCCCGAAGATATCCGCATGTGCTCGATGATGGCGCCCAGCCTGATTGAAGGCCTTGGCGGTGAAACAACAGTTCTTGGTTCTGGCGGTTCAAACCGCATACGAACCGCCATTCTTCAGGTGATGGTGAATTTAATCGACTTCAAGATGCCTTTGACCGAGGCTATTGAAAGCCCGAGAATACATTTTGAAAAGGGGCTGTTGAGCCTGGAGGATGGTTTTGCTGAGGCCGAACTGGCCGCCCTGCAGGGGCGGGTCGGCGAAATCAAAACATGGGGCGAGCGAAACATGTTTTTCGGCGGCGTTCATGCCGCCCGCTTTGATCCTGCGCGGGGACATTTGGAAGGTGCCGGTGACCCGCGACGCGGTGGCGTTACGCTAAGAGCCTAGTACCTACTATCATAAAAGGATAATATGTTGAATTGCTTTACAAGACCTATGGGTAGGAAAAGTCGCGCTGGCGATGCATTGCGTCGTCGAGCGGGTTTGACGCCCTCCAGAGGTCTTGTAAAGCGACCCGGAGGGCGGCTCTGCAGGCTTCCCGGACAGCGTTGCGTCTCCCTTGTGATACTATAGCATCACGATGGAACCCGCGCCTTGCCGGGAAACCTGCAGAGCCGTTCAACGTGTCATCCTTTTATGATAGTAGGTACTAGTCCGAAGCGTCATCCAACAGTTGGCTATAGTCCAGGACTTGTTCGGCCATTTCGTTGCAAATATGGCTTTTGGCGCAGGGCTGGTGAAGTTCGCATGGTAGTTTGCCCTCGTGGGGCCACATGATATGCTGACGGCAGAGAGCCTTTTCCATGGCCGAAAGAACCTTGAGAAGATCCGACTTGGTTTGTGCCTGGGGATCCCCCGCCAAATGGGCGTCGATGACTTTTTTTATACGTGAACTCAAGATCTGACTCTTTGGTTGCTGGGGTCGGGGTTTTAAAGGGACCCGTTTCTGAAAAACGCCGATGGGGATTGACGTTCGATCCAACGAATAGCACCAAATGTATTATATAACGATTAACAAGATACAATATATAGCTAAGAAACCTGATCGCCCTGTGATCCGTGTCACAGACGACCCGGAAAAAGTGATATTATTCCTGAAAACCTAAGGAGCGCGGCTGTTGAGCGGTTTTGACGGCACGTTTTTGGTGTCAAAATTAAGAAATGCCATCAACATTTGAGAGCCCAGTATGATCGGCAGGGCGGCCAGAATGACGGTGCCAGCGGTAGCCGGGATACCGGTCTGGGCGCTTTCCCCCCATGACAAAGTCCCATACAACACGCCGAAAAGCAGCAGTAACTTGCCAAGCACAAGTTCAATGGAGGCGATCCCGAAATCGCGAATGAAATAGTTGTAAAAAACGCGTTTCACCGCATTGACATAATGCCTGATAGCAAAACTCAGGATGACGTTGCGGATTTTCAGGCTGCTTTCCTCATCCCCGTAGCGGGCTGGCATTGGAATATCGACAACAACACCGCGCATCATATTGAGGCGGAAAAGCATATCGGATTCGAAGAAAAATCCGCTATCGATCTTCTCGAAAGGTAACCGCCGGGCGGCATCGATATGGATGGCGGTGAAACCATTGGTCGGATCGAAGATGTTCCAGTAACCGCTTGAAACTTTGGATGCGAAGGACAACATCAGGTTACCAAAAATGCGCACCCGTGGCATATCAGACAGGCCGTCTAGATTATAAAAGCGGTTGCCCTTGGTGTAATCGGCGAGCCCGTCTAACAGCGGGGCGATGAGATCGGAAATCAAGGTAGGGTCCATTTGACCATCACCGTCAATCTTGACGATGATTTCGGCGCCTTCCTCGATAGCGCGTTTGTAACCGCTCATGGTCGCGCCGCCGACGCCGGTATTGCTTTCGTGAATCAGCACTTCGACCCGCTTATCCGTGCATTTTTCTTTGACCAGGGCGCCGGTTCCATCAGGGCAGGCATCATCAATAACGATGATCCGGTTGATTTCCTTGCCGATGGCCTTGATGACATTCAATATCCGGGCAGTTTCCTGATAACAGGGAATCACGACGACAATGCTAGGATTGCTTTTTCCGCTCATGGGGGAACTCTTTGTTTTAAAATCGGAAAGCTTAAGATAAACGCCGGATTGCCAAGGTGCAAGTCGGTCAGGCTACTGACAGCATCAACCCCTATAGATGATTAAGAAGTTTATTCATTCCAGGCTGAGAATAACTGTAAGATAACGTGAACAAACTAATTAAATAAATTACCGGGTGAGGGTGAGGGCATGGTTGATGCCAACGATGAGACTCTGAAGGGTATAAAACTTTTCTCGGTCTTGAGTGAAGATCAGTTAGCGGCTGTGGAACAACAGTGCCGTTGGCGTCTTTTTGCGCCTCATCAACAAATTATCGACAGGGAAAATGCTTCTCGTGATGTTTTTTTCGTTGTCCGGGGCAAGGTTCGCATCGTCAATTATTCCTTCTCGGGGCGTGGTATTACCCTGGATGAACTGCATGAGGGTGGTTATTTCGGCGAGTTGTCGGCAATCGATAGCCAACCCCGTTCTGCCAGGGTCGTTGCGTTAACGGAATCTCTGATCGGCTCCATGCCGCAAAAATACTTCCTGGAAACTCTGGAAATCTACCCGAAGATGGCCTTGCAGGTCATGGCGCATTTATCGCAATTACTGCGCGGCGCCAACCAGCGGATTATGGATTTGAGTACCCTGGGCGCCAACAACCGGGTTCATGCCGATTTATTGCGCATGGTTGGCGAGTTGGGTATCGAAAACGGCTCGGCTATTCTTGATCCGGTGCCGGTTCACAACGATATCGCCAGCCGGGTCAGCACCACCCGCGAAACCGTTGCCCGGGTGATGAACGATCTGGTGCGCCAGGGGGTCGTCGAGAAAGAAGGTAACGTCCTGCTTATCAAGGACGTCAGGCGCTTGCGTGATATGGTCGAAGAAGTTCGCGGCGATTAAGTCTTAAAGACCCGATTAACCCAAGAAAGTGGAGATGGTTTCCAGAAATTTGGGAACGGATATCGGCTTGGCGATATAGCCTTCACATCCACCTTCGAGTATTTTTTCCTCGTCGCCCTTCATGGCGAAGGCGGTGACGGCGACAACGGGAATACCCATTAACTCATCATCGGCTTTCAACATCTTGGTGATTTCCAGTCCAGAAATTTCCGGCAACTGAATATCCATCAAGATCAGGTCGGGACGATGTTCACGGGCCAGACCAATAGCTTCCCGACCATCCGTTGTTTGTATCGTGTCATAGCCATGGGCCTGCAGAAGATCGTTAAAGAGCTTCATGTTAAGTTCATTGTCTTCAACGATCAGAATACTTTTTGACATATCGGTCTGTGTTCCGGGCAAGTCTCTTCGGGGATTCAAGAACGAAAATAGCCTTACGCCAATGCGTACATGAAACGATTCCATTCGATGATGGATGATTTCATGTGCCGAGTCAAACCCGGTAATTGCTATTACATTCTGGCCCGGAAAGAACCTTAGGAAGATTACTTAATCTTCGATTCCTTGAAGATTACGTGTTTGCGCACGACGGGATCGTATTTACGAAATTCCATCTTTTCGGTCGTGTTGCGCGGGTTCTTTTTGGTCACGTAATAGAACCCGGTATCGGCTGTGCTGACCAGTTTGATCAGTATTGAATTTGGCTTTGCCATCTTTTTTTCCGAACAGATAAATCAAAGTATCATTAGGGCGCGCACAATACAGTGCGCGTGTCCCATGTCAAGGGCTACCGGGCGGCGGCGGCGGTGGCCGATAGATTAAGAGTTCGTGCGTACAGGGCCTTGCTGTTTAACACCGCTTCGGCGACCTTACTATCAAGCTGTAACTTGCGTCGTTCAGGCGGGCAGAAGTTGCGTAATTCCTGACGATGTTTCTTTTCCTGGAAATCCGTCCTGCGCCAGGCTTCCATCACGGCGGTCGTCTTGATTCTATCGCTTAAAGCTTTTTCTATGACCGCCTGTCCATTGTCGCTGTTGCCATCGGTGCCGCTGGTGCAAATGGTGGGAAACACGCCAAGGCCGTGCAGGACAAATCCTGAAGGGGCGATCAGGCGCGACCAGGTCAGGGTGATTTCCCCTTCATTGGGTAATCTGAGAACCGTTTGCACCGTGCCTTTGCCAAAAGACGAGGTGCCAATGACGACGGCGCGTCCGCGGTCTTGCAATGCCGCCGCAGCGACTTCCGCCGCCGAAGCCGAGCCGCCATCGACGAGGACGATAACGGGTCGTCCATAGGCCATATCGCGCCCCCCGGCGTCATAGGATTGTAAACTGTCGGGGTGACGGCCCCGGGTTTCGGATATGCGTCCCTGGGCTAGGAACAAGTCGGCCACCTGAATCGATTGTTTCAACAAGCCACCGGGGTTTCCCCGCATGTCCAGAACAATCCCTTTTATGTCGTCACCCAGGTCGGTATGGGCTTTTTTCAGTTTACGTAACATGTTGCGCGCCGTGGCCTGGTTAAAGGTGCTTATTTTCAGATAGACGATGCCATTTTTATGGCCGTAGGTCACCGTATCGGCGACGATATGGGCACGTTCGAGCTTGACCAAAAGGGGCGTGCTTTGCCCATTGCGTTCAATTCTAAGGGTGATGTTGGAATGCAGTGGGCCGCGCAATTTCTCGATAATCAGGCTCTTTCTCAGGCCGCTTAAGGCGTGGCCATCAGCATGGGTAATGCGATCACCCATTTTTATGCGCGCCTTGTGGGCAGGGGTGTCGGGCATCACAAAGGTCACTTGGGGTAGATTCTTAACGATTTTGAAGCGCACGCCGATACCGCCAAAACCGCTGCGTTTGGCGCGATTCTTTCTAGCTTCACTGGAACCGGCGTAGCGCGAATAAATGTCCAGGTTGGACAGGATGCCATCGAAAATGGATTCGTATATTTTCTCAGCACTGGCTTTTTTCATTTCCGCAGAATATTGACGCCCAAGGGCGGTGATTTGCACTGTTAGATCCGCCCACCCGTCGTTGTCCTCAAGGTCAGGGGCCGGGAAACGACCGGCAATGGAACCCGATATTTTGACGACAACGTCACGACCGTCAGATTCTATGGTAACGGCAGGATCGATTGAGCCAAGCCCATGCAGTCCCTCCATGGCAAATTGGCCGGGGTTTGCGACCTCGATATAACGTTCCTTGATACTTGCAAAGCCAGAGGTGAAAACCTCTCTGGCCGCCGGTAATGGATAGCCATCGTCGGACATAGGAGGTGGGCGTTGCGGCGCACAGGCGACAGCGATCAGGCTCACCAATACGATGAGGATACCCGGATAATTACGGTTATGACCTGTCATAGGGATAATTTTCGCCGATTTTGGTCAATTTACCAAGTTTCATGATTTGGCGCGAGATTTCCTGCGTCCGGCTCGTGATTTGGATTTGGATTTTTTAGCGCCAGGCTTGTTGTTTCGGCGTGGGCTGATTTTCTTTGGGCTTTGCAAGGCATCATGATCGATCACCTGCATGATCATCGAGCCTGTGACCGGATCGGCTTCCATCAACATCACATCGACTTTGTCGCCAAGTCGGAAAACTTTCTTCGAGCGCCGTCCCCGCAACAGATGATTGGCTTCGTCATGAATGTAGAAATCATCGGGCAGGGAACGCATGGGAACCAAACCGTCGGCACCGGTATCTTGCAGGGTCACAAAAAGGCCGAAACGGGTGACGCCATTGACCCTGCCGGGGAAAATCGTACCGACTTTTTCGGCCAGGAAAGAAGCGCAGAAACGATCGACCGAGTTACGTTCGGCGGCTGCCGCGCGGCGTTCGTTTTTAGATAAGGTTTCGCCAATGTCCTTGAAATCCCGGGGGGTGTCTTCAAGTCCGCCCGCGCCCAGATCCAAACCACGGATGAGCGCTCGATGCACCAGCAGGTCGGCGTAGCGTCTGATCGGCGAGGTAAAATGGCAATAACGCCTGAGCGCCAATCCAAAATGGCCAATGTTGTCCGGGTTGTATTCGGCCTGGCTCTGGCTTCGCAATACCACATCGTTGACCAACGAGGCGTTGGGTGTGTCTTTGACTCGCTCGAGAATGCGATTGAAAACCGACGACCTGATAACCTGACCCTTGGCCAGAGGAATCGACAGGCTGTCGAGAAACTGGCGCAGGTTTTCCATTTTCTCCATGGAGGGTTCGTCGTGAATCCGGTACATGCAGGGCTGGCGTTTTTTTTCCAGAGTTTCCGCCGCCGCGACGTTAGCGGTGACCATGAATTCTTCTATCAGCTTGTGGCTGTCGAAGCGTTCACGCATTTCGACTCGTTCGACCTGCCCGTCCGTGCCGATGACGATGCGTCGTTCCGGCACGTCAAGTTCCAGCACGCCGCGGTTATGTCGGGCCTTGTTCAGGGCCGCGTAAGCGCCGTACAGGGGCGCAATGACGTGTTTGGTCAATGGGGTGGTGATGTCATCCGCATCACCGTCCTGTGCGGCCTGAACTTGCTCGTAGGTCAGCCGGGCATGGGATCGCATCAGGGCGCGCACAAAGTGATGGCGGATCAGTTTACCATCCGCGTCGATCCACATATGGGCGGCCATGCACGGACGCTCTTCGTGGGGCACCAGCGAGCACCAGCCGTTGGACAGGGCTTCGGGCAGCATGGGCACGACCCGGTCGGGGAAGTACACCGAATTACTGCGCTCGTAAGCCCCCGTATCCAATGCATCGCCGGGCCTGACGTACCAGGCCACATCGGCGATGGCGACAATCAGGTGCCAGCCGTCAGGGTTCTTCTTGTCGCTGTCGGGTTCGGCAAAGACGGCGTCGTCGAAGTCCCGGGCGTCGGCCCCGTCAATGGTGACCAAAGGGATATCGCGCAAGTCCTCGCGCTTGTCTAAAGGCGCGGCCTTGGCGGCTGCGGCCTGATCCAGTGCCGCGTTTGCGAATGTGTAGGGAATGTCGAAATCATGGATGGCGATCAAACTGATCGAGCTGGCACCGTCTTCCGCATCGAGCCGTTCCAGCACCTTGGCCAGACGCATACCAGTGCGGCGACCATGCAGCACCTCGCAGCGCACCAGATCACCCTCCTTAGCGTCCAGGCTATCGCCTTGGGCGACGAAATAGTCCCCCTTGGACTTGCGATTGGTTGATTTCAGGCGGCCCTGCCCTTCGACAATGGAATAGATGCCGAGAATATTTTCGGGGGCGGCGTCAAGGCGGCGGATGGTCCGCCCTTCATAGGACTTGTCTTCATTGCGGCTCAAACGGGCCAGAACCCTGTCACCGGGGCCGAGCGCTGGATGACCGTGGCGTTCCGGGGCCATGTAGATGGCCGGGGGTGCTTCATCTTCGTTCCAGGTCATCGGCTTGGCGCGAATTTCACCGTCCGTATCGGGCCCGATAATGACCACGACGCCGACAGGCGGCAGCGATCCGGGTTCGGCGAATTTGTGGCCTGGGCCGCGTTGGACCTGGCCGTCTTCTTTCATTTCCTTGAGCAGTTTCTTGAGTTGCATTTTTTGGTCAACGTCAAGACGAAAGGCGCGTGCGATCTCGCGCTTGCCGACCCGGCCCGGTGTTTCCTCGATAAACTTCAGGATTTCTTCGCGGCTGGGAAAGGGCGCGTGCTTTTTTGGGGGCTTGGTCAAATGGCTTAAACCTCAGCGGCGGCTTTCTTTTTGGCTGGCTTCTTTTTGGCGGCCGGTTTCTTTTTAGCCGCTGGCTTCTTCTTGCCGTTCTTGCCATTGCCGGCCTTGGCATCGGCAAGGGTGATGGCTTCCTCCAGGGTCAGTGTGTCGGCGTCGGTTCCCTTGGGGATATTGGCGCGGACCATGCCGTGGGAAACAAAAGGCCCCCAACGTCCGCTTTTGATGCTGACCGGTTTCTTGCTTTTGGGATGGTTGCCAAGCACCTTGGGCGGGTCTTTCTTCGGCGCCGCCTCAATCAGGTCGATGGCCCGGTTGATGCCGATGGTCAGAACATCGTCGTCGCCTTTCAGTGACAGGAAAAGCCCACTGTATTTCAAGTATGGTCCGAAGCGTCCGAGCCCGGCCTGTATCATGTCGCCGGTTTCAGGAAGGATGCCGATGTCGCGGGGCAGTGCCAAAAGGCTGAGCGCCTTGTCCAGGTCAACATCGGCTATCGGCATGCCCCGAGGAAGGGAGGCGCGTTTCGGCTTGGTTTTCTTCGTTTTTTTACCTTCAAGGATTTCCTCTACTTCGCCCAGTTGCACGTAGGCGCCGTAAGGGCCTTTTCGCAACGAGACGTCAAGGGTGGTAACAGGGTCTTTGCCAAGTGCCACGGGCCCGGAATCGGCGATGCCTGCGCCGTCTTCTTCGCTGACCACAAGGGGGCGGGTATAGCGGCAGTCGGAATAATTGGAGCAGCCGATGAAAGCGCCGAACTTGCCCAGTTTCAGGCTTAATTGGCCGTCGTCGCAGGTCGGGCACGCACGGGGATCTTTGCCATTACCCAGGTCGTGGAAAAAATGTGGCCCCAGCAATTCATTAAGATTATCCAGCACATCGCGGACCCTGAGCTCCTTGGTGTCGTCAACGGCCTTCGAGAATGACTCCCAGAATTCGCGCAGGACTTCTTTCCAATTGATGCGACCACCGGAAATGTCGTCGAGCTTTTCCTCCAGCTCGGCGGTGAAATTGTATTCCACATACTTGGTGAAAAAGCTGCTCAGGAATGCGGTCACCAGACGGCCCCGGTCATCGGGTTGAAAACGACGCTTGTCCAGGATCACGTAGTTACGATCCTGCAATACCGATATAATCGACGAGTAGGTCGAAGGCCTGCCAATACCCAGCTCTTCCATAGTCTTGACCAGGGACGCTTCAGAATAACGCGGTGGCGGTTGGGTGAAGTGCTGATCGGGCTCGACAGAGGTGCGCTTCATGGCCTCGCCTTCCTTCATGTCGGGAAGGATGCGCTCATTGTCATCATCGGATTTCTTCTCGTCGGCACCTTCCTGATAGACTTTCAGGAAACCGTCGAAAGCGATGACGGAACCGGTGGCGCGCAGGGTCGTTTGACCGTCGGGCTGGTTTAAATCAGCGGCGACCTGGTCCATGACGGCGGCTTCCATCTGGCTGGCGACCGTGCGCTTCCAGATCAGTTCATAGAGTTTCTTTTGGTCTTCATCAAGATACTGGGCAACATCGGCGGGTTTGCGCTTTACGTCTGTCGGGCGCACCGCTTCGTGGGCCTCCTGGGCGTTCTTCGCTTTTGTCTTATAGATACGCGGGCTGGCGGGCAGGTAGTCCGGGCCGTAGCTACCGCTTATAAGGTCACGGGCGGCGCTGATGGCCTCGTTGGATATCTGCACGCCGTCGGTCCGCATATAAGTAATAAGACCGGTTGTCTCCCCGTCTATGGTGAAGCCTTCATAGAGTCGCTGGGCGACCTGCATGGTTCGCTTGGTGGTGAAATACAGTTTGCGCGATGCTTCCTGTTGCAGGGTCGAGGTGGTAAAGGGCGCCGCCGGATTGCGCCGTGATTGTTTGCGTTCAACTTTACTGACGGTGAAGTCTGCGGCCTCGATGGCGGCAACGGCGCGCAGGGCGTGTTCTTCATTGCCGATAGACATCTTGTCCAGTTTGGTTCCGTCCAGATGGGTCAACTGGGTCATGAACGGCGCATCGGTGGGGGTATTGAATCCGGCTTTGAGCGACCAGTATTCCTGGGGCTTGAAGAGTTCGATCTCGGTCTCGCGTTCGCAAATCAGGCGCAGGGCCACGGATTGCACACGCCCGGCGGAACGTGAACCGGGCAGTTTACGCCACAGCACCGGCGACAGGGTGAAGCCGACCAGATAATCCAGCGCCCGGCGGGCCAGGTAGGCATCGATCAGCGGCAGGTCTAGGTCGCGGGGGTGTTCAAATGCTTCAAGGATCGCGGTCTTGGTGATTTCGTTAAAGACGACGCGCTTGACCTCGACATCTTTGAGAAGCTTTTTCTTCTCCAGCACGTCCAGCACATGCCAGGAAATGGCTTCGCCTTCCCTGTCCGGGTCAGTGGCCAGGAACAGATGGTCGGCTTTTTTGACGGCGGCGGCGATTTCCTTGATTTGCTTGAGCGAGCGCGGATCACTTTCCCATTGCATGGCGAAATCATCGTCCGGGTCGACCGAGCCATTCTTGGAGGGCAAGTCGCGGACATGGCCGTAGCTGGCCAGGACTGTATAATCTGAACCGAGGTATTTGTTGATGGTTTTGGCCTTGGCCGGCGATTCGACGATGACGACGTTCATTATATATCCGCAGCTTTCGCTTAAGTCAGAATGATTGAAACCTTGTTGCCAGGGTGCCTTTGCAGACGGCCCGCCAGTTCCATTTCCAGCAGTACCATAGACACGACGGCAGGGGACAATTGGCAGTTGCGGATGATTTCGTCAACATAAACGGACTCTGGCCCAAGATTTTCTTCGATTATGGGGCGCGCGCTATCGACTTCTTTTTCGTTCGGGAGTGGCGCATTTTTTTCTTTAAAATCAAAGACTTCAGGTTCCTTAATCGTGCGCGCACTTGTCTCAATAAGGGCCTCAAAAACATTTTCCGCCCCTTCGACCAATAATGCGCCCTGACGGATTAGGCGGTTGCCGCCGTGTGATCTGGGATCGCCTGGACTGCCGGGGACGGCAAAAACCTCGCGGCCTTGCTCCAGGGCCATGCGGGCGGTAATCAGCGATCCTGATCGGGCCCCGGCTTCGATCACCACGACGCCCCTGGCAATGCCGGAAATTATACGGTTTCGTCTGGGGAAGTGGCGCGCCTGCGGTCGGGTGCCCGGGGCAATTTCCGATATCAACGCGCCACGCTCTTTCAGCGCCTCATAAAGTTCGGCATTTTCCTTGGGGTAAACAATATCAACGCCGCCGGCGACGACGCCCAGCGTGCCGGTATCCAGCGCCCCGGCATGGGCTTCCGCATCGATGCCACGGGCCAGGCCGGAAACAACCATAAAGCCGCCGTGGCCCAAATCGGCGGCGATCTGGCGGGCGAATTTCTTGCCGTTCAGGGAGGCATTGCGGGCACCGACAACGGCGATGGCTTTCTTGGACAGTAAATGGACATGGCCCATAACGCTGATCAGGGGCGGCGCGTCTTCGATATGGTGGAGCAGGGCCGGATAGGCGGGTTCTCCCCAGGCAATCAGGTGGGCGTCGAGAGCGTTCAGGACTGCCATTTCATCTTCGGCTACGGCCTTTGAAGCAACCTGGATCGCCTTTTTCCCGCCGCGCCGGGCAAGGTCTGGCAGGGCGTCCAGGGCTGCCTTGGCGGTGGCGAAGCGTTGCAGCAGTTTGAAAAACGTGATCGGCCCGACGTTCTCGCTGCGGATCAAACGCAGCCAGTCGAGTTTTTCTGATTGCGAGAGTTCTTTTCGCTTATTTTCGATCATGGGGCGAGAGAGTGGCGAAGCTGTTCGGTCCCGTCAAGCACACTATTTTAAGCGGATATTGAGGTAATGTGCCCCTCCGGCTATATTGGCCACCATGAATTACGAAGACTACAATCAGTATTGTCAGTCTCTTGCAGAGACCACATACGTCATGCAATGGGGCAATTCGCATGTCTGGAAAGTCGGCGGTAAGGTGTTCGCTATTGGTGGTTGGGGCAACGGGAAATACCCCGGCGTGACGTTCAAGGTCTCGGATATTGCTTTTGAAATGTTATCGGACACGCCAGGATGCCGCCCGGCGCCTTACCTCGCGTCGCGGGGCATGAAATGGATTCAACATTATGCCGAACCGGGTCTTTCCGACGATGAATTGAAAGCCTATCTGGCCGAGTCCTACCGGCTGGTATCGTTGAACCTGACCAAGAAGAAACAAAAAGAGCTGGGCCTTAATCAGGGTTAGATGATTTTTTCCCTGCCAGATGCTGGCGCAGGAAATCAATCGCGACACGCACTTTATTGGGCAGAAATGCCCGGCTCGGGTAAATAAGCCAGGCGCCCGTGTCGAATGATGTGGCGGTTACCGCGTAGTCCGGAAAGATATCCGTGCAGCGCCCGCTCGCAATATCGTCGCCGATAAGCCAATTTGCCAGAAGGGCAGGCCCCAATCCGGCGAGCATGCTTTCACGGATCGCCAATGCGTTCGATATCACGATGCCCCCCCTTACAGGGACAGTGGCGATATTGCCATCGGCGTTGCGAAACAGCCAGCGTGTTCGGAATTCCGCTAATGCAAGCAAAAGGGCATCATGCTCGCTGATGTCTTCAGGTCGATGGATCGGTAATGATTTCGATAGATAATCTGGACTCGCGCACACCCTGTAGTGGGTGTCGAACAATTTGGCGCAAATCATGTCCGACTCAAGGCTTGGAGCCAGCCGGATGGCCAGATCGATCCGGTTGGCCACGAGATCCATATTTTCATCGCTTAACAGTAGTTCCAACTCAACGTCGGGGAAGGCGCTGCGGAAATCCGCGATCAAAGGCACAATACAGGTTTGCCCAAAAGCCACCGAGGCGGTCATTCTAAGCGTTCCTCTTGGCTCCGAACTCAGCGCAAAGGATTCTTCGCGGGCGGCGGCAAGTTCGTCAATGACCGCCTCGACCCGGTTCAAATAAACCTCACCGGCTTCCGTCAGAGTCATCTGTCGGGTGTTGCGTTGAAAAAGACGAATGCCCAGTTCTTTTTCCAGCCCGGCGATGGCCCGTGACACCAGGGATGGGTCGATATCTGTCATGCGCGCAGCGGCGGCGAAGCTACCCTGTCGCGCTGCCGCGATAAACGTATGAAGAACTTTGATATCCATTCATGCAATATATGCATGATAATGCTTTAAAAAAAGCTATTTAATGAATTATAAGCGGCACTCATACTCCGTTCATCAACAACAGGAGATGAAAAATGATTAATCAAAACACCATTGCACTCGTGACCGGGGCCAATCGCGGAATCGGCAAGGCGCTTGTTTCGGCATTGCTAAATGCCGGGGCTTCCAAGGTATATGCAGGCACGCGCGATCCATCATCAACCGGTTCCCAATTTTTCGACGCACGGGTCGTTCCAATCGCGCTCGACGTGACCGACGCAGGTCAAATAGAGGCCGCAGCCGCGCAGGCTTCCGATACCACCATGCTGTTCAATAATGCCGGGGTTCTTGATTTCGGCGATATCCTGAGTGCACCGATGGCAGCAATTGAGAAAAACATTGCGACAAATTTCTATGGCAAACTGTCGATGGCGCGGGCTTTCACGCCCGTCATCTTAAACAATGGCGGTGGCGCTATAATCAATACTTTAACACTTGTCGCCCTTGCCAGCATGCCGGGGCTGGCCGTCTACAATGCTTCCAAAGCAGCGGCCTGGTCGATGACCCAATCTCTGCGGGCCAGTTTGGCGGGCCAAAACATAACGGTGTATGGGGTATTCCCCGGGGCCGTTGATACAGACATGCTGGCAGGCGTGGAAATGGATAAAAGCAGTCCTCAGGATGTCGCCGAAGCCATCGTCGCCGGCGTTCAGGCGGGGGATGAGGATATATTCCCCGATCCCATGGCTGCGTCTGTCTACGAAGCGTGGTGCGCGGATCATAAGGCTGTTGAGAAGCAGTTTGCCACGATGTGACCGGTGGCTATAGTGCCCTCGGGAAATGCTGATCAAAGGGAAATACGATGAAAGAACTTGAGGGTAAAGTCGCCCTGGTCACCGGGGCCAGTCGCGGTATTGGCGCGGCTACTGCGCAAGAACTTGCACGCCACGGCGTCTCGGTGGTGCTGGCAGCCCGCAGCGCCCTGGACATTGAAGCGGTGGCGGGGGAAATTCGCAAAACCGGCGGCAACACCGAAGCAGTTGCTTGTGACGTCAGTCGTTACGGCGATGTTGCCGCCGCAGTTGCGCGTTGCCAAAGCGCTTACGGGCGGCTTGATATTCTGGTTAACAATGCTGGTGTCATTGACCCCATCGCCCGGCTTGTGGATTCGGACCCCGAACAATGGGGCCGGGTCGCGGACATCAACTACAAGGGCGTCTATCATGGATTACGCGCCGCGCTGCCGCTTATGTTAACGCAAGGTTCCGGTGTGGTTGTCAATATCAGTTCCGGTGCCGCCATCGGTGCGTTGGATGGGTGGAGCCATTACTGCTCGACCAAGGCAGCGGTGCTGTCGTTGACCAAATGCGCCGATTTGGAATATCGCGACCAGGGTATCAGGGTGGTTGGGCTTAGCCCTGGAACCGTGGCCACTGATATGCAGGTTTCAATCAGGAGTTCAGGCATCAACCGGATCAGTCAGATGGACCCCTCCGAGCACATACCGGCAGATTGGCCTGCCCGCGCCATCGCCTGGTTATGCACAGAAGATGCGGCGGAGTTCTCTGGAACTGACTTTTCTTTAAAAAATGAAGAGGGGCGGAGGCGCGCTGGCCTCATAACCTGACGCTCGGCAAGCGCACTAATCCGACTTCTTCTGACCGATCTTCGGTTCCTCGCCCTTCAACAAACGGGCAATGTTTTCGTGGTGGCGAATGAATGCAAGCACGGCGAGCAGGGCGGCGAGGATGGCGACATCCGGTTTACCAAGCAACCAGGCGTAAAGGGGTGAAGCGGCAAGGGCTATCAATGCCGACAAGGATGAATAGCGGAACAGAAAGGCGGCCATAAGCCAGGTCACGCAGGCGCTTAGCCCTACCGGCCAGGCGACGGCGGTGAGCACGCCCAGGGTCGTGGCGACGCCTTTTCCGCCCTTGAATTCCAGCCAGATTGGAAAATTGTGGCCGAGGATCGCCGCCCCGCCGCCGATCAACCCGGCCAGCGGATCGAAGGAAGCCAGGATCAGCGCCGCCGCAGCGCCTTTGCCGGAATCCAGCAACAGTGTCGCCAGCGCCAGCGGTTTGTTGCCGGTGCGCAGCACGTTGGTCGCGCCGATGCTGCCCGAACCGATAGCGCGGATATCGCCCAATCCGGCCAGCCGTGTCAGCACCAACCCGAAGGGGACGGAGCCGATCAGGTAACCGACGAGCAAGGCGATCAGATTTAAGGGGCCAAAGTCAGATATCATCGCTAAACACCATGCGGCCATCGACGATGGTCCTGAGTACCCGACCCTGGACCAAATGTCCGTCGAAGGGCGAGTTCTTGGAAATACTGTGCATCTTGTCGGCGTCTATTTTCCAGCCGCGCTCAAGATTAATCAGAGCCAGGTCGGCGGGTGCGCCTTTTTGCAGCCGACCGGCTTCAAGGCCAAGTAGCTGGGCCGGGGCGCAGGTAATCAACCCCAGCGCTTCAAGCAGGCCCATGTGGCCGTTGTGGTATAGCTCCAACGTCACGGCGAGCAGGGTTTCAAGGCCAACGCCGCCGAAAGCCGCTTGGGCGAAGGGCAGGCGTTTTGATTCCTCGTCGTGAGGCGCGTGGTCCGAGGCGATGGCGTCGATGGTGCCGTCCTTAAGTCCTTCAATCACCGACAGGCGATCCTGTTCGGCGCGCAGGGGCGGTGAAAGTTTGGCGAAAGTGCGGTAGTCACCGACGGCAATTTCGCTCAAAGCAAAGTAGGGCGGGGCGGTGTCGCAGGTGATGGCTTGTCCGCACGCCTTGGCTTTCCTGACCGCGTCGATGGCGTCAGACGTAGAAAGGTGCGCGAAGTGAAGCCTGCCGCCGCTCATTTGGGCCAAGCGAATGTCGCGCTCGACCATGATGATTTCGGCCTCTCGCGGAATGCCTCCGAGCCCCAATCTGGTCGCCGTCTCACCGGAATTCATGACGCCGCCGCTGGCCAGACTTGGTTCTTCGGCATGTTGGATAATCATTTGCCCGAAATTGGACGCATAGCTTAAAGCGCGGGCCATGATGCGGGCATCGTTGACGGACTTGATGCCATCGGTGAAGGCCAGCGCCCCGGATTCCGACAGCAAGCCGATTTCTGCAAGTTCCTCGCCCATCAGGCCCTTGGTCACCGCGCCATAAGGGTATACTTTGGCCAATCCCAGTTTACGGGCCCGCCGGGCGACGAATTCCAGTACGGACATATCGTCGATCACCGGATTGGTATTGGGCAGGCAGACCATGGATGTGACGCCGCCAGCCGTCGCCGAACGACCGGCAGATTCCAGGGTGCCCTTGTATTCTTCGCCGGGTTCGCGCAATTGCACCCGCATATCGACCAGTCCCGGCATCAGGCAGTGGCCTTGAGCGTCGATAGTGGTGATGCCGTCCGGCACGCCGTCTGAAAATAAGTCCGGGCCGACATCGCTGATCGTCTCGCCTTCGCTGAGCAATGCGCCGGGGCTGTCCAGTCCGCTCGCCGGATCAAGCAAGCGGGCATTGATGTAGGCGACGCGGCTCACGATTTGCCTCCCTTGTCCAGGTTGGCGCTCAGCAGTTCCAGGCAGGCCATGCGTACGGCGACGCCCATTTCGACCTGTTCGCGGATCGCCGAGCGACCAATGTCGTCGGCCACTTCCGAGGCGATCTCGACGCCCCGGTTCATGGGCCCCGGGTGCATGATCAGGGCGTCTTCTTTGGCGTTGGCCAGTTTCTTATAATCGAGCCCGAAGAAATGAAAGTATTCCCTGACCGACGGGAAAAAACCGCCGCCCATGCGTTCGGTTTGCAGACGCAACATCATCACGATGTCGCAACCCTTAAGCCCGGAATTCATGTCGTTGAAAACCTCGACGCCGAGCCCCTTGATACCCGCCGGGATCAGGGTTTTAGGCGCGATCAGCCTGACTTCGGCACCCATGGCATTCAACAGGTGGATGTTGGAACGGGCGACGCGGGAATGCGCGATGTCGCCGCAGATTGCGACTCGCAGACCCGATATCCGGCCCTTGCGGCGGCGGATGGTCAGGCCGTCGAGCAGGGCCTGGGTCGGGTGTTCGTGGCGGCCGTCACCGGCATTGATGACGGCGCAGTTGACCTTTTCCGACAGCAATTTGACGGCCCCTGAATCGTTGTGGCGGACGACCAGCACATTGGGGTGCATGGCGTTCAGGGTCATCGCCGTGTCGATCAGGGTCTCGCCCTTTTTGACCGAACTGGTGGCCACCGACATGTTGATGACGTTGCCGCCCAGCTTCTTGCCGGCAAGTTCGAAAGAGGTGCGGGTGCGGGTCGAATCCTCGAAGAATAGATTGATGATAGTGTGACCGTTGAGCACCGACAGGTTCTTGTCGGCATGTCGATTGCGTTCGACGTAACTTTCAGAACGGTCCAGAAGAAGGGAAATAACGTCCGGTGTAAGCCCTTCAATCCCAAGAAGATGGCTATGGGGAAAACGGATATGATCCAGCGCAATTTCGCTCATAAAGCGGAACAATAGGGAGGCTTTGTAAAAAGCGCAAGCGGCAGTTTTTGCCGTCATAAAATGGCTGCTAAAAGTTTGGCAGCGGAGGCGATGAGCGTTACAGTGCAGGCATGAGCAATACCACCACAGATTACCGACGCACACTGATAGCGCTGTCCAAAGTCTTTGACAAAAAACATTTTTTTGTTGTCGGGCTAACCAGGCCTGGAACGGCGTGGTTGCAACACGCCATTAATGCCCACCCCGATGCCAGTTGCAAAGGCGAGGGGCATTTTACCAACGCCCTGTTCCCGCTGCTTGGCAAGGCCTTTGCCGAATACAATCAGCACATGCTGGGCGATCAGACGCGCATGGAAGCGGCCGGGATCGGCACCACCAAGCTGGGGCCATCGGCTGCCTATTCCAATGATGAAGTGCGCTTTATGCTGGCCACCGCCGCGGCGCTGACCATGGATCGTTGGGCCGGGGATGAGGATGTTTCGTGTATCGGCGAGAAGACCCCCGAACACGCCTTGAATCTGGAAGGCCTGACGGAGATTTTTCCCGACGCCCACATCGTTCACGTCATTCGCGATGGGCGTGACGAGGCGGTGTCGGTTTTTGATTATAATATGCGAGTTAATCCCGAAGGGTTCCAAGGTCGTTTCCCCGATTTCCCTGCCTTCGCCGAATTTTTTGCTGGTAACTGGATCAAGGCAGTCGGTTCCGCGCGCTACTTCGGGCGGAGTCATGGCGAGAAGTACATGGAAATCCGTAGCGAGGATTTGCATACGGAAGCATCCCCCGATATGGAACGCCTGTGCCGGTTCTTGAGTATAGATGACAGTCCGGAAACAGTCTCTCACCTGGTCGAAGCCGGACGCAAAGTCGCTTTTCCAGACGGCGTCATCAACCAATGGCAGGATCGCTTCGATGAGCAAACCACGGTCGTCTTCAATCGACAGGCCGGCGAACTTCTAAAGCTTCTCGACTACATTTCTTAAGCGGCCTTGAGATCAGCGCCGGTACGGTTGTTGCGTGCGGCTACTGGGGGTGCAGGCATCTGCATTGCTGGTGGACCTTGCGTAATTTTCCCGATTTAATAGGTATGTCAAACAATTCGCTGTGGAGTATCTGGTGATGTTTATTCGGGCCTTATTTCTTTTCTTCCCTTTCGCTGTTACAGCCGTTCCAGTTTTTGCCGATGGTAATGACCAGAATTCAGGGCTGAACTTCGATGGGTCATTTCGTCTGATGACGCGCGATGACAGTACGAGCACCAGTAAGTGTATTGGTAATCCGATTTCGCCAGTCTGTGCTTTTGAGACATATATGGCCTGTCAATTACGGGGTAATGAGGAATTATGCGAAATTTCTTTAGGGAAGAAGGCCGGGCCGCCTGCACCCTTTAAAACCGCAGAATTTATAACGGCCATTACCGGCTACCGGATTATGGCAATACGGCAATATACGCCTGAGCATCTCCCCTACTCATCGCAAAACAGATTCGGAATTACCCCCTGGGATGTTGGCATCAAGTTGGAAAAAACCAGTTGTTATGGTGGAGAGTGTCAGGAACCTTATCCGCATGATGAAGAAAGTTACCTGCTTCGGAAAAAGGGGAATGTGTGGTTCGTTGTATATTCTGAAGGTTACCAAAGAGATTTCACCGATCTTTGTCATGTTGGCTATTACGATTGCAAATTTGGACAATAAAGTAGGAGGGGGTAGTTTTTTTAAGCTACCCCCTCCCCGCACCATTTTTTCAGGGGTCAGAACTCAAGGTCGGAAAGAATTAATTCGCGAGCTCCATCCGGCAGCATCGGGTCTACTCTTAATCTTCTCCCAGCGAGCGTCACCTAAGGCACTTAACAAGGTACGCCGCGTTTGGGGATTGGCAGAAAGCTCCTTGTAAGCCTTGAATGTTTTCGGCCCCATTTGCCCCAGAGCCTCGACCGAGTTTGGTGTAACTTTATTGATGGCCTTTTGAATAATCAGTGCTCCGCCAGTCGAACCATGTGCAAACAGGGTGTCGGCAAAGGCGGAAGATGCCTTTGCATCACTTATTTTTTGAAGATTGCTGCTTCCGGGTGCAGTCCTCTCAACAGTACGTAGCGCATCGTCGAAATAATGACGGTAAACCTTGGCGCGTTGGTCGATGGAAAGTTGGTCGGGAACGGCTCCTTCTTTTAAGCCGGGAAGGACGCCTCCTTTGATGGCCCGATCAAGAGTATTTTTGCTAATGCCACTGGCCGCACCACTTACTGGATCAGTAGCTAAACCACCTTCGGCTGCATAGGTGTTTTTGTAAATATTTCTCTCGGCATCGGAGCCACCTTGCAACTTGCCAACAGAACTGGACCAATCCTTCCAGTTTGTTCCCTGTAGTCCCTTGGCCTGTTTTCGGTAGGCTGGGATTGGCAGGGTGTGGGGGTTCTCCGTTTGCTGTGCCGGGGCAGTTGACTTGGCTGCGGCGCCAGACAGATCGTCTTTCCCGCCATCCCCCGTCAGCAAGTTCCGCATGGGCGGCCTTGCAGGCTTGGGCTCGGCGGTTTGATTGAAGTAAGCCGCAAGCTTGGCCTTGGTATCCCTTGGCAGCCGCTCCATGACGTCTTTTTCGAACCCGGCCACCCGCCCCGGGTCGCGGGCGTGTAGCTGGTTCAGGAAGTCGCCGTACTCGCCGAATGCCCTATCCTTGTTAGAGGAGAGCGCGTCGGCCTGATACAGGGGCAAGTTGCCATTGGCCGAAGATTTCAGCAGGCCACCGACGGTGCGGCCATTGGACGATGACGCTTCGGCGGAAATTTGCGGCAGCCTTGCCTGCTTGAACTACGGCGAGAGATTATCGAGTTTATTCGTACCCTGCCCCGGCGCTTTTTCGGAAAACACCCGTTCACCGACACCAGTTTGCTGGAGCAGGGAGTTCAGGCCGCGTTCGGTCGACCCACCCGGTTTCATCAGGCCGTCGACTGAAAGCCCGGCGGATTTCTGGAACGCCTTGAGGCTATCGAAGAGCCCGGCATCAGGGGTCGTATTGACCGCGCCGCTAAACAGGCCGAGGCCACCCAGGGCTTTTTTCGTCTTGAAGACATCGTCACCAAGGCCGTTTACGTTACGCGCTATGGTGCTGCCGAGATTGAGGAAGTTGGAAAAGAACGACATGGCGTTCTCCTTTCATAAGATTAAGGGAATGAATGACAAGCGCGCACAAAAAAAGACGCCGGGAAATCTCCGGACGGCTTTGAGCACATTCATGTACGCATAAAAAAACACGTGGCCCCAAAATGTGGACACACGTGTGCTACTCGTTAAGAAGGACTATAGTCCTATATTCATTAAAAGTCAAGTAAAACGATAATTCTTAAACGACACAGCTAACTCAGCAGCAGCACGGCTAGCGGCATGGTGACCATTGCCGCTACGGTTGTCGCTGTAATGGTTGCGGCCAGCAACGCCGTGTCGCCGCCCATTTGGCGGGCCAGCACGTAGGACGTTGCGGAAACAGGAAGCGCCGCGTAGAGCACCGAGATGGTCAGCGACAAACCGCTGACGCCGAACCAGTGACAAGTCAGGAAGGTGACGCCGGGCAGGGCGATAAGCTTGGTCGCGGTGATCATCCCGACGGTTTTTCCGGCCCGCGCCATGGCCTCGAAATCAAGGCCTGCGCCGACGGCAAGCAAACCGACAGGCAAGGCGGCGCGACCGAGAATTTCAAGGAACGGGCTAATCAGTGGCGGTGCGCCGATGCCGCTGATGTTAAGCAAGGCGCCCAGGCCGCAGGCGATAATCAGGGGGTTACGCGCCACCGGCCCCAGCGTCTGCATCCAGCCGGGCGTTTCGCCGTTTGTCGGGGCGTTGCGGACCAGAATGATGACGCTAAGGATATTCACCAGTGGCACAAGAACGGCGATGGTGACGCTGATCAGAGTCAACCCGGCACTGTCGTACAAGGCGACGGCGGCGGCGATGCCCAAGTAGACGTTGGGCCGAATGGTGCCTTGGAAGATTGAGGTAAAGGCGGGGCCATCGATGTTGAGACGGGGTCGCATCCACAGGGTCAGGGCCGATATAATCAACACGCCCGAACTGCTGGCCCAGATCATCGGGGCAATAGCAATGTCGCCGAAATCCGCCTTCGCCGTATTGATCAGAAGTAAAGCCGGGAAGAAAGCGTAGAAGGTCATTTTTTCCGCAGGCGCCCAGAAACCTTCACTGACCAAGGCGCGTCTTTTCAAAATGTGGCCAAGCGCGATCATCAGGAACACCGGGGCGAGGGCGGAAAAAATGGCGCTCATAACGCGACCATCCGTGCCATGGCGTCCAGCGCGCCCTGCAGGATATAGGCGGCGGCGGCCTTGTCGACCACTTCGCCCCGGCGCTTACGGGTCATATCGGCCTCGTCGATCAGCACCCGCTGCACGGCGACGGTGGACAGCCGCTCATCCCAGAACGAAAGCATGATATCGCGGCGCTCCAGAAGATTGCTGGCGAACTGTCGGGTCGATTGGCAACGCGGTCCCTCGCTGCCATCCATGCTGACCGGCAGACCGAGGATCAGGCCATCAACCTCGTGGGCGTCGATCAGGGCTTCAAGTTCCACGGCATCGGCTGTGAATTTGCTGCGTTTGATGGTCAGAAGCGGCGAGGCAATCATTCGCGTGACGTCACTTAAGGCCAGGCCGACCGTCTTGCTGCCAAGATCGAGTCCCATCACACGACTGTAGGGGGCGAGCGCCTTGCCTAGTTCGTTCAGTTGCATCACCGCCATGGCGGACATCCTGTTGGTTTTTTATCAGTCATGCGGGCTACAGTAGTCATAGGTTTCCCAACCGTCATTTAAAAAGACGGTGGAGGGAGCCTACGACTTTGGCTATGATTAATGAAAACCTGTAGTCATTTCAGCGAGTTAAAATTTTTTGCCCTATTTCAAAATAATCCTCGCCGTTGTTTTCGTTGTTGCCGCCACGGCGGCACAGGCCGAAGACAGAAAGTTCCTCGGCATAGATGTCACCGGCATTGATGGCACCTACCTGGTAACCAAGGGCGCCAATGTCCGCGCTGGCCCGAAGACAAAAGCCAAAAAGCTGGGCACGATCAAGGCCGGGAAGAAACTCAAGGTCGTCGGTCGCGCCAAGGGCGGTGCCGGTTGGATGGCAATTGAGAAAGACGGCAAGGATTACGGTTTCGTCTATGCGCCGGTTTTGTTGCCGATGATCGATGGCACGTTGACGGCGAGCATATCGGGAACCGTGCAAATCGAGATACACGCGCCGTGCGGATACACCTTCGAATTTCGCGGCAAAAACACCGTCGATGACGAAGACTACACCTTTTCAGATTACGAGATCGTCTATCGTTGCAATGACAAGGGCAAACCGTTCAGGGTCCTGGCGCCAATGTTCATGACCGAGGTTCCCTACAAGTTAACCCATAAACCAGTGTTCCAGATCAGCATCGATTTGATGGAGGTGGAAAACGGATATGACGAAATATTCTCGACCACCTTCCATTATCTGCCAGAAGAGAAAAAGGTCGTTTATGTTGGGGTTTCTATCAAGAAGGAGGGGCGCACCCCAAAGGTTAAGGAAAGAACGGTTAATTCCATCGCCGAAGCCCTGAGCGCCGCCGTCGAAATCGCCCCCGATGCGTGGCGAGCCGATGTCTGGCAGCAGTTGGCGAAAGAGTTGATCGATGGGGGTGGCTAATTGCAGGGTATCCTTATTTGAAAAGGGGTAATCGATCATGAAACTGACATTCCTGGGCGCGACGGGGACGGTGACCGGTTCCAAATACCTGCTTGAGCATGCGGGTCAGAAAATCCTCGTTGATTGCGGCCTGTTTCAGGGATTGAAGGAACTGCGGTTGCGCAATTGGCAAAAGCTTCCCGTAAATCCGGCTTCCCTCAATGCGGTCGTATTGACCCATGCTCATATTGATCACAGCGGCCATATCCCATTGCTGGTGAAGCATGGCTTCAAGGGTGATATTTACTGTTCCGCAGCGACCTACGATTTGTGCGCCATTCTGCTGCCTGATAGTGGTTATCTTCAAGAAGCCGACGCCGAACGGGCCAATCGTTATGACTATTCCAAGCACAAACCGGCCCTGCCGCTTTACACAAAAAAGGACGCAGAAAATTCCCTGAAACAGTTCAGGGTTGTCGACTTTGGCAAGGCTCACACTGTTGCCGATGGCTTGACATTCACTTTAAGCCGTTCCGGTCATATTCTGGGCTCGGCTTTTGTCCAGGTCAGCGACGGGCAGACATCGCTCTTGTTTTCCGGCGATCTTGGCCGCCCAGATGATCCGGTGATGAAATCCCCGGCGCATCTGCAGGGGGCCGATTATCTGGTTCTGGAATCGACCTACGGCGACAGATTGCACAAGGATACGAACCCGCAGGATAAAATTGGCAAGATCATTAATAATACGGTGGGGCGCGGCGGATCGGTCATTATCCCGGCCTTCGCCGTCGGACGGACGCAGAGTATTCTATATTATATTCAACAGCTTAAACAAACTAAAGCGATACCGGTAAACCTCCCTGTCTTTCTTGACAGCCCCATGGCCATCAACGTCACGCACCTGTTAAGCCGCCACAAGAACGAGCATCGCCTGCCTGAAAAATTATGCGCCGATGTTTGCAACATCGCCCAGTATGTCGACAAGCCAGAAGACTCCAAAGCCCTCGATTATGGAAGTGGCATGCCAGCCGTTATCATATCGGCCAGTGGTATGGCGACGGGTGGGCGGGTTGTGCATCACTTGAAACATTTCATTGGCGATCAGCGGAACACCATTTTGTTTACCGGTTATCAGGCAGCCGGAACGCGCGGCGCGCGATTGGTGCATGGCGAAGACCAAATCAGGATTCATGGTCAGATGTGGAAGGTCAAGGCGCAGGTGGAAGAATTGCACAACACATCGGCCCATGCCGACTATGGGGAAATACTGGATTGGCTGGGACATTTTCAAAGCCCGCCACGCAAAACCTTTATCACCCACGGCGAGGCCGAGGCCGCTTCTTCCCTGAAAATGAAAATACAGGATCGTTTCGGCTGGGACGCCGTCGTACCGGAGTATCTGCAACAGGTGGAACTCTAGATCAAACCGCCATCACTTGATGGTGGATCATTTGATCGATTCCAAAGGTTGGATCAGCCCTTTGCCTGCTTGCGCTGTGGCGGGGTGGGTGTTACCTTCCGCGCCGCTTTGAAGATCATTAATAAAAGGGTTTGGGCGCTGCCATGTCGCTGGATAAAGAAACCGTTACGAACATCGCCAATCTGGCCCGTATCAAGGTGCCGGAGGAAAACCGCGATCACCTGGCCGGAGAGCTTTCGGCCATTCTCGATTGGGTCGAACAGCTTAACAGCGTCGATACGGACGGTGTCGAGCCGCTGGCCAGCGTCGTCGATGTCACCTTGCCCCTACGCGCAGACATCGTCAGCGACGGCGATTGCCGCGACAAGGTATTGGCCAACGGGCCCGATGTTGAAGACGGCTTTTACGCCGTGCCAAAAGTTGTCGAGTAGGGGCGGGACATGACAAAACTGACCGACTTAAAAATTTCCAGCGCCCGCGACGGCCTGAATGCCGGCGACTTCACTGCCGTAGAGCTGGCCCAGGCGCACGTTGCTGCCATGGAAGAAGCACGCAGCCTGAACGCCTTCATAACCGAAACCCCCGACATCGCCATGGAGCGGGCGAAACAGTCCGACGAACGCCGCGCCGCTGGCAATACTGCAGGGCCTATGGACGGCATTCCCGTCGCCATCAAGGATCTCTTTTGCACCGAAGGGGTTTTGACCACCGCCGGTTCGCACATTCTCGATGGCTTTATTCCGCCCTACGAATCCACAGTGTCGAACAACCTTCGGGAAGGTGGCGCGGTCATGCTGGGCAAGACCAACATGGACGAATTCGCCATGGGCTCGGCCAATATCACCAGTTATTACGGCAATGTCATCAATCCGTGGAAAGGTCAAGACGGCAAGGATTTGGTGCCCGGCGGTTCCTCTGGCGGTTCCGCTGCCGCCGTTTCCGGACGTCTGGCCTTGGCCGCGACGGGCACCGATACCGGCGGCTCGATCCGCCAGCCCGCTTCCTTTACCGGTATTGTCGGCCTGAAACCGACGTACGGGCGCTGTTCGCGCTGGGGCGTCGTCGCCTTCGCCTCCTCCCTCGATCAGGCCGGGCCGATGACCCGTAGTGTGCGTGACGCCGCCATCATGCTGGGTTCCATGGCCGGACACGATGCCAAGGATTCCACCTCCGCACCCATCCATGTGCCGGACTTTGAAGCCGCCCTCAGTGGCGACATCAAGGGTCTGAAGGTGGGGATACCCAAGGAATACCGCATGGACGGCATGGATGCTGAAATTGAGGCCCTGTGGGCCGACGGCATCGACATGATGAAGCAGGCCGGGGCAGAAATTATCGATGTGTCGCTGCCCAACACCAAGCACGCCTTGCCGACCTATTACATCATTGCCCCTGCAGAAGCCTCGGCCAATCTGGCCCGCTACGACGGCGTGCGCTATGGTCTGCGGGTTCCTGGCGACAGCCTGGATGAAATGTACGCCAACACCCGGGCCGAAGGTTTCGGCGATGAAGTGCAGCGCCGGGTTCTGATCGGCGCTTATGTGCTGTCGGCCGGGTTCTACGATGCCTATTACCTGAAAGCACAAAAAGTGCGCAGGCTGATCTCAGAGGACTTCCTGAAGGCTTTTGAAGCTGTCGATGTGTTGTTGACCCCGACCGCGCCTTCCGTCGCTTTCGCTATCGGTGAGAAAATGGACGATCCCGTCGCCATGTACCTGAACGACGTTTTCACTGTCCCGGCTAGTTTGGCTGGCATGCCCGGTATCTCCGTGCCGACGGGTTTGAGCAAGCAGGGCCTGCCGCTTGGCCTGCAACTGATCGGCAAACCGTTCGACGAGGAAACATTGCTACGCACCGCCGACGTGCTGGAAAGCGCCGCCGGATTTGACGGGAGGCCCAACCCATGAGCTATATTCTTGAAGGTGATACAGGGGATTGGGAAGTGGTCATTGGGCTTGAGGTTCATGCCCAGATTATCTCCAACTCCAAACTGTTTTCCGGTTCCGCCACTTCGTTTGGCGCCGAACCCAATACCCATGTGTCGCTGGTCGATGCGGCCATGCCCGGCATGTTGCCGGTGATTAACGCGCATTGCATCGAACAGGCGGTCCGTACTGGCTTAGGGTTGAAGGCTGAAATCAATCTGGTTTCTGTGTTTGATCGCAAGAATTACTTCTATGCGGATTTGCCGCAGGGCTACCAGATTTCCCAGCTCTATCATCCGATTGTCGGCGAGGGTACGGTGATCCTCGATCTTGAAGACGGCAGTACCCGCGAAGTCGGCATCGAGCGGTTGCATATGGAGCAGGACGCCGGGAAATCCATGCACGATCAGGACCCCAAGCGCTCGTTTATCGACCTTAACAGGTCGGGCACGGGGCTGATGGAAATTGTCTCCCGGCCCGATCTGAAAAGCCCCGAAGATGTCGGCGCTTATTTACGTAAACTGCGCTCGATCCTGCGCTATCTCGGCACTTGTGACGGCAACATGGACGAAGGTTCCATGCGCTGTGACGTCAATGTTTCGGTGCGTAAAGTCGGTGAGACTGATTTGCGCAACCGGGCCGAAGTGAAGAACGTCAATTCCGTGCGTTTCGCCATGCAGGCGGTCGAGATCGAGGCTCGCCGCCAGATCGACGTCTACGAAGACGGCGGCGAAGTGGTTCAGGAAACCCGGTTGTTCGATTCGGTCAAGGGCGAGACTCGTTCCATGCGCTCCAAGGAACACGCCCACGATTATCGCTATTTCCCCGATCCCGACCTGCTGCCGCTGGTGATAACTCAAGGCTACGTCGATAACATCAAGGCGACTCTGCCCGAACTGCCCGACGCGCGCAAAACCCGTTACATGACGGATTTCGGCCTGTCGGCTTACGATGCCGGGGTGCTGGTCGCCGAGCGTGAAACCGCCCAGTACTATGAGAAAGTTGCCGCCGGTCACGACCCCAAGCTGGCCGCCAATTGGGTCATCAGTAATTTGTTTGGCATGCTCAAAGACAAGGGTGTCGGCATTGCCGATAGCCCGGTGTCGGCGGAAAGTTTAAGCAAGCTGCTGGATTTGCTCAAAGACAACACGATTTCCGGGCGTATCGCCAAGGATGTCTTCGAGATCATGGTCGCCGAGGGCAAGGAAGCGGCGGTGATCGTCGAAGAAAAAGGCCTGACCCAAATTACCGATACCGGGGCCATCGAAGCCGCTGTCGATCAAGTGATTGCGGACAGCCCTGAACAGGTCGAACAGTTCAAGTCGGGGAATGAGAAAATCGCCGGATGGTTCGTCGGCCAGGTGATGAAGGCGACTCAGGGCAAAGCCAACCCGCCGATGGTCAACCAGATGCTAAAGGACAAACTGAAATGAAGATCGATTATTACTATTCTCACGTTTCGCCGTGGACGTTCATGGGCCATCAGCGGCTGCGTGACCTGGCCGTCAAATATGACGTGCAGATCGTCTTCGTGCCGGTGACACTGGCAAAAATCTTCCCCATATCCGGTGGCATTCCGCTGGGCAAACGCGCACCGCAGCGCCAGTCCTACCGCATGTGGGAACTGAAACGCTGGCCCGCGGCACTGGACCTTAAGATCAATATCGAGCCCAAGCATTTCCCGGTCGATGACGGACCGTCGGCGAAGATCGCCGGACTGGTCAAAAAGCAAGGCGGTGATATTGGCGGCCTTTCCTTAGGTTTCTTAAGCGCCGTCTGGCAGGAAGAACGCGATATCACAGATCCCGACACCCTGATCGCCATCACCAATTACAGTGGTTTCGATGGTCAGGCCTTGTACGAGGAATCCTTAAGCGAGGCCGGTGATGAGGTGTTGCAAGAAAACACTCAGCGCGCCATTGATGCTGATGTTTACGGCTCACCGTTTTACATCGTCGAAGGCGAACCGTTCTGGGGTCAGGACCGGCTTGATCTGCTGGAACGCAAACTGGCGGGTTAATCAAATTTAGACAAAGTTGTCGAAGGTCAGCGCATCCTGAGTGACATCGGCGACGGCAACCAGTTGCAACTCCGTGGCATCAATGCCGGTAGTTGTGGCATTAGCCGTAAACTCGAAAACCGCCGCCGTGCTGGTTGTGGCCCCGTTGTCATACATGACAAATAACATATTATCAGTTGCGGTATGATCGACCGTAGCAAGTGCCGTCGCGGCCCAACCTTCTATGGTCGCCGAGGTGGTGGTGCCGACGATAATATCGTTACCTGCCCCTAAGCTGGCGCCCATAAATTCGAAAATCCCAAGGGTCGTGGCGCCACCGGTAATGACGGTATTGCTGATTGTCGTTCCAAGGTATTCGGCGGTTGTCAGATTGGCGGCGGCCGCGCCGATGGTGGTTGTGGTGCTGTTGCTGAGGGTGCTGTCCCAGTCGAAAGTATCGCCACCAGCACCGGCGGTGAAGTCGCTCAAGGTGTCGTAAGCGACCGAGGCTGTACCCGCGGCGGCGACATCGCCGGTAACCGTGGTGAATGTGTCAACACCCGTACCGCCGGTAAGCGTGTCGGCCCCGGTGCCACCGACCAGAGTGTCAATCCCCGCGCCGCCGTTGATGGTGTCGTTGCCAGCGTTGCCGTTTATCGTCGCCGCCGTCGATCCTGTAGCGGTGATGGTATCGGCCCCGCTGCCGCCCGTAATGGTCTCCACATTAGAGACGCTCAGTGAGTTCGTTCCATCGGTCAAAGTCAGAGAATCGGTTCCCGCCCCGCCGTCAATAGTTCCGGTCATGGTCGTACCGGAGGCGACCGTGAAGGTGTCAACGGCTCCGCCGCCGTTCAGGTTGGTAGAGGCGGTTCCTCCGGTGTTAACGGTGAAGCTGTTGGCGTAAGCGCTGGCGCCGGTCACGGTCTCGATGTCGATGAGCGCGTCGTTGACGGAGGTGTTATGGGTCGCGGTGATGGAGGTGGCGCCGACGGAGAAAGCAATTCCGCTGCCATAACCGGCGTAGCTTGCGACATCGGTGCCGGCGTCACTGCCGCCGACGATAGCCGTGCCCGACAAGGACGTCGTCGTCATGTTGAAGGTGTCGCTGCCCGCCCCGCCGAACATCAGATCGCCATCATTGGCCCCCGAACCGCCGCTATTGAGCGTGTCATCGCCGCTGCCGCCGAACATGATATCACCCGCCGCAGAGCCAGTGATACCGTCGTTTCCGCCGCGCCCGAACAGGATTGAGCCGATCACGGTCGCGCTGCTGACCGTATCGGTGAGCGTGCCATAAGTGAGCACCGTGGTATCGGCAAGGGTGATGGTATCGGCTGTATCAGTTCCGGCGATGAGATAGCCTTTTCCAGATCCGCCGCCGCCGATATCCAGACGCACGCCATTGGTCCCGGTTTTGGCGCTGGTGCCGCTGGTGTCGGCAAAGGTTTCGACGCCGTCATTGGCGTAAAGTTGTTCGACAGAGGTCAGCGCGACACTCCCCGATATGGTGCTTGCTATCTGTGCTGTGCCGTTGGAATAGTTGATAACGTCTGTCGCACCATTGTAAACACCGAGCAAACCATTCATGCCCTTAAGCGCGATTTCGTCCGTACCGCCGCCGCCATCGGCGGTGTCGGTGCCGCCAAGGGTGCTGCCCTGGGTCATGATAAACTGGGTATTGCCGCTGCTGCCAACCAGCGTATCGTCGCCCGTCGTCGCAGGCGGCGTTTCATTGAAGGTATTGACTATGTTCTCATTGTTGTTGGTCGTCACAGTAATATTAGTATTACTGCCCAATTGCTGTTGCTGAATTTGTTCCTGTAAACTGTGTTGCTGTTGTTGCTGCTGCTGCTGTTGTTGTTGTTGTTGTTGTTGTTCCTGCTGTTGTTGCTGTTCTTGTTGTTGCTGCTGTTGTTCTTGAATCTGCTGCTGCTCTTGTTGTTGTTGTTCTAATAGCGAAAGGGTGCTGGTTTCGCTGCCTTCGCCATTGGGAATAGGGCCATTTTCCCCGTTAAGTAGGCTGGCGGCCTCGCCTGCGGCCTTCAGCGCATCTTCCGGGCTGGCCCCGGCAGCAATGGCTTCTTTGTAGGCGGCTTCGCCAGCGGCGATTTCTTCGGGGGTCGCGCCTTCTGCCTGGGCCTGCTCCTTCGCCGCGTCGAGGGCTGCTGCGGCGGCTTCTTCCTGTGTCGCGCCGCCCGCTATGGCTTCACGGGCGGCTTCCGCTGCAACCTTGTTGACGTTGCCGTCTTCCGTCGGGCCACCAGCTTGCGGTCCACCGAACGTTTGAAAGGCCTGAGCCTGGGTCTGCATCTCGGCGTTGGCGTGCTCGGCCTGGGCCTGGGCGATTTCCGCCTCAGCCGTCTTGGCTTCTGCATCCGCGCTCTTGGCTTCGGCTTCCGCGGTCTTGGCTTCGGCTTCCGCCACCTTGGCTTCGGCTTCCGCCGCTTTGGCTTCGGCGGCCGCAATGGCTTCGGGGTCGCCGCTGGCCTCCGCATCCGCCTGTGCCTGTTCGGCTTCCGCCTTGGCCGCCTCGGCTTCGGCAGCAGCCGCTTCGGCTTCCGCACCGGCTTGTTCGGCATCAGCCTGGGCCGCTTCAGCCTGGGCTGTATTTTCTGCGGCATTGGCATCGGCTGCGGCCGCCGCCGTCGTTGACAAAGTGGTCAGGGTGGATCCGAAATTCTGTTGAATTTGTTGCTGAGAAAACGTCACCGGCGGTGGCGGAGCCTGGAAGGCGCTGCTCATTTGCACTGTCGCGCCAATCGCGTTCAGGGTCACCGTGCCACCTTGATTTGTGACCGACAGTTCGCCAACGATCTGGTTGCCTTGGGCGTCGATTTCCGGCAGCAATGAAATGGTGTTTTCCGCGCCTTCCTGATCCGCCCGACCGGCGACTTTGGTGCCGCGAATGCCGATGGTGGCGACGGGGGTGCTGACCGTCATACCATCAGGAGAGGTCTTGGCGATTTCTCCACTGACAAACGAGAACACACCCTGCACCAGATTAGCGCTGAACGCGCCCTCCTGGGTTTGCGCGTCGTAAACCATCTCGTCGATGACCATGCGGCCTTCCTCGCCTAGCGAGAAAGTGGTGTCATCGACGAACGTAATGCCAATGGCCGCACCCTTGGCGGTGACCAGGGTATCACCCTGAAAAACATCGTCGCCCTTGGTCAGCGTAACGGTGGTGCCGTCGATACGAATCGCCTCGACCAGTCCGTCGGTGGCTTCGACCCGGCCAATGGACTCGGCGGCTTGGGCCAGTTCGGCAAAGGGGCCATTTTCAAGCAACGCGAATTGCCCCGGCGCAGCCGGGCCAGCCAATTTAATGGCCAGGTCGGCAGGGATCATCGCGCCCGTATCGGTGAGCAGATCGGGCGGATTATCAAGATTGAAATAGTCGCGGATCAGGACTTGTGCGCCGTCCGGGCCGGTCAACAGAAGGTCAGAACCCTGCGGCGAGAAATCAGCCTTCAGCAGCCAGTCATCGCCCGGCACCGTCAGTTGGCCACCGTCGATGGCTTGCAGCACGCTCTGAGAATAGTCAGTCCCGGACTCGGGCTGCGAAAGTGTCTTTAACAATCCCGATTGCGCCATGTGTGACCCCAACCCCACGAAACTATTATGAATATATCAAAAATAATACTTTTAAGGGAGGAAATATATCAAAATAACAGGCCGACCGTTGTGATGGCCGTCACATGTAGAAAATGACTCAGGGCAAAGGCTTATTTATCGGCAGTATCGCTGTCTACGTCTTCAAAATCGGGGATGTCGCTGAACTGGGTTTCCCCGTTGTTTATTTTGTAGGCGCGATTTTGCTCATAGGCATCCCGTTCCACAACATAGGGATCGACCGAAGTCTTGGTCAAGGATTCCAGTTCATCGCGGTTTTCTGCGTAGCTGGTTCCGGCATTGGCGGCCGAGACCGCCGTGTGAAGTGGATTGATCAGGGTTGTCAGCACATCGCCGGTCACATCACGCATATTACTGGGGCCAAAGAACGGCAGGACGATATGGGCGCCGCCGTCAACGCCTGCAGTGCCCGCGGCCTGACCCAAGTCTTCCTGGGTCTCTTTCATGCCAAGATCGGTCGCCGTGTCGCTCAAACCGCCCATGCCGGCGGTGGTGTTGACGACAAAACGACCAATCGCCTTTGAAGCGTTGTCGGTATCGCCTTGTAGCAGGCTACTGGCGGCGGTCACCGGTTCGGTCAGGTTTTTGGCAAAATTGGCGATTCCCTTCTCGACCGGGTCGGGGGTGACGGCTTTGTAGGTGGAAATCAGTGGATCGGCGATGACCTTGCGGAAAATTCGGTTAAAACCTGAAGTGACCCTGTTGATGCCTTCCAACGGGTCGCTGACTTTTTGCCCAGCGTCTTCGGTTGCCAGTTTTTTCTCCTCGGCCGAAGCCATGCCTGTGCCAAGGCTTAAGCCAATGGCGATAAAAAAGGCAGCGACAGCCAGGCGCTTGAACGGACCCATTATTTGAAACTCCTCCTGGCGGGCCGAATTTTTAAGATAGCCCAAGAAATTATTCTGAAGATTGTTGCACAAAATGCCTTCCGGCGTCCATATAATGAGCGTAATTTTTAAGCCGAAAAACGAAAGGCAAGGAAGCTGATGATCGATCTGTATACTTGGTCAACGCCAAATGGACGCAAAGTGTCTATCATGTTGGAAGAACTGGCGCTGGATTATCATGTCCATGCCATCGATATCACCAATGGCGATCAGCATTCCGATGAATTCCTGGCCATTAATGGCAATGCAAAAATTCCCGCGCTAATCGATAGCGACGGGCCGGACGGCGCACCAATTACCATTTTTGAATCAGGGGCTATCTTGATGTACTTGGCCGATAAACAAAACAGCCCGTTGCTGCCCACTGAAATTCGGGCGCGCTATCAGGTCATGCAGTGGTTGATGCTGCAAATGGGCGGTGTCGGGCCGATGTTTGGTCAGGTTCATCATTTTGTGCGCTTTGCCAAAGAGGATGTGCCTTACGCGAAGAAGCGCTATTATGACGAGGCCAGGCGGTTGTATGGTGTTCTTGATGGACAGTTGCAGACGAACGCGTACCTTGCCGGGCAAGCCTATTCAATCGCCGATATTGCCACATACCCGTGGGTCGCGCGTTTTGAATGGCAGGAAATAGACTTGCAGGACTTCCCGGCCGTGAAAAGCTGGTTTGACAAACTTTCGGCGCGCCCCGCCGTTCAAAAGGGAATGGCGGTGCCTGCGCTCTAGGTAGAGGGAGAGAGGGATAATGAGCAACCTGAAAAAAGCATCCGTTAAAAAGGTCCGCAAGGCCCTTAAAGATGCCGGTTTGAACGATACGGTCATCGAATTGGATGAAACGGCCCGCACGGCTGAAGACGCCGCCAAATCAACCGGCGCGGAACTCGGGGCCATCGTTAAATCCCTCATTTTCATGGTCGGTGCTACGCCGGTAATGGTGCTGGTTGCCGGTGATCACACGTGCATAACGGAAAACCTGCCCCGCGCCCTCAACCTGGAAGGGGTGGTCAGCAAGGCCAGCGCCAGTGAGGTAAAGGAGGCGAGCGGTTTCAGCATTGGCGGCTGCGCCCCGATCGCCCACCCAGCACCGCTTCCTATGGTCATCGATGTCAGTTTGAAGCGCTTTGAAACCCTTTACGCCGCCGCCGGACATCCCCACTGTGTATTCCCGACCACGGTGGTGGAACTGAAAAGACTGACCGGTGGCATCATCTCCTACAATATTGCGGTGCCGAATTAAGCTGAAGTAAGGGCCCTAGAAAGCCCTTGTAAACTGCGGATTTGACGGGTACAAACTCCCCCGACGGGCAGTTGGCCGAGTGGCTGAAGGCGCTCCCCTGCTAAGGGAGTATGCGAGAGATCGTATCGAGGGTTCGAATCCCTCACTGCCCGCCATTTTCCCTTGAAAACAAGGCCTTTCAGGGCGTCTCTATTTTTCAGGTCAATCACCCCATCCGTCGTTCTTTGGCAACGGAATGCCAATATATGCCCCGTTCTGCCATCAAAGTGGTGCGGAATCCGTGCAGTTTATGCTTAGGACGTTCACCCCGCCCCGCCATTGAGGTCAGCGCGTCGGTTATATTCTTCGAGTCCTTACGCAGCATTACCTTGCTGCCCGCTTGTATTGAGCGAACAAGAGAGCATCTGATATTTCTTGATGTTCTTTGTTTGTTTCTCTGGTATAATACCCTTTATGAGAGGTTTTATTTTTTGGTATGCAATTTTTGCAAGTGTTTTGGTGATGACCAGCGTTGGATTGGCCGATACCTCCTCGAGCGTTGCCGCCGATGTCGTCAGCGTCCATGATGGTGATACTATTGTCGTTGACGCTCACCCCTGGCCGGGTATGACGATTCGCATAAGTGTCCGGGTGCGGGGTATTGACAGTCCGGAAATCAGGGGCAAGTGCCAGGCTGAGAAAAAAGCTGCGATCAATGCCCGCGACAGGATGGCTGAATTGGTCAAGGGCGGTTTGCGGCTAGAAAATATCGCACATGGAAAATATGCAGGAAGGGTCATTGCCGACGCCATATCGAGCAGGGGCACCGTCGCTAAGATTCTCATTCAAGAAGGATTTGCCCGCCCTTACGATGGCGGAAAACGGGCCGGATGGTGCGACTGATAGCCCTTTATATTGCAACTGTTTTCCCTCATGCTGCACTCATTAACGAGGGAGTTTATGGATGTATGATCTGACGGAAACGCAACGCCAGTTGCAAGACACAGCGCGAAAATTTACAGATAAGGAAATCAGGCCCCGTGCCGCCGAGGTCGACCGCAGCGAGTCCTATCCATGGGACACGGTCGAAAAATTGCGCGCGGCGGGCTTTATGGGTATGACCGTGCCCGAAAGTTACGGTGGGCCGGGTCTTGGTTATCTTGACGCCGTTATCGTGATCGAAGAGGTCGCCAAGGCTTGCGGTGTCAGCGCCCGTATTGTGGTTGAAGCCAATATGGGCGCCATCGGCGCGATCATGGCTTACGGGTCGGAAGATCAAAAACGCCTCGCCTCCAGTTGTGTGTTGGCGGGCGACAAGCCGGCTATCTGTATTACCGAACCCGGCGCCGGATCGGCGGCGACCCAAATGACCACCCGGGCCGACAGGAAGGGCAAGACGTGGATACTGAATGGAGTCAAACACTGGATCACCGGCGGCGGCGTCTCGCGCCTGCATCTTGTTTTCGCCCGCGCCTTCGATGAAGCCGGTATTGAGCTTGGAATCGCAGGCTTTATCGTGTTGCGCGATCCAGAGGACGGCACACCGAAGGGTCTGAAGATTGGTAAGCGGGAACCGGCCATGGGCCTGCGCGGAATTCCTGAGACGGAAATTATATTCGATAACCTGGAAGTGCCTGAAGCCATGATGCTGACGCCAACCCAGGGCCTTAAGCGTGGCTTCGCCGGTTTAATGACGGCCTACAATGGACAACGCATCGGCGCTGGAACGGTGGCTCTCGGCATCGCGCAAGGAAGCTTCGATCTGGCCCTGGATTACGCCAAGACGCGCCATCAGTTCGATCGCCCGATTTGTGAATTTCAGGGCCTGCAATGGATGCTGGCAGATATGGCGACGGCATTGGACGCGGCCCGGTTGATGTTGTATCGGGCGGCGACCAGCGCCCCTGAAGGGGGTTTTCCCGATGTCACCATGGCCGCGCAGGCGAAGATACTGGCATCTGAAACAGCGATCAAGGTGACCAACGACGCCTTGCAGATTTTCGGCGCGGCGGGTTATTCTCGCGATTTGCCGCTGGAACGCATGGTCCGAGACGCCCGCATGTTCACCATCGGCGGCGGCACCGCGCAAATACTGCGCACCGTCGTCGCTGGCAAATTGCTGGAACGCAAACTGCCGCAGACCCGCGATGGCTATGTTGGATTTAAGGACTAAGCGATCAGTCCTATTGGCCCAAGGTGCTGCCTAAAGATTTCAACATGGTGCCGCCGCTCGAATCGGTGGATACAGCGCCGGTGACGCAGGTGGTGACGATTTGCAGGGTTGTTGCGCCGACGCCTGATGACATGGAGGTCGCGGCACCCCCTTCTGCTGCGCTGAGAAAGGAAGCCATTGCAGCGGCGGGAATTTCCAACGACGCCTTGTTGATCGCACAAGTACATACGGTCTCGGGCTGGTTCTGCGAACCGGTACACCAGGAAACGAATTGGTTGGTGACGTCTGCGGGATAACCGTCAAGGGCATGAACCGGCAAACTGGTTAGTAGGGCAGCGACGAGGGCGGCAAGGACAACAGTAACGCGCATTTAGGGTCTCCTGGAAAAAATTAAAAACGGATGCCATAGCGGATGCCCAGTGTATCCATTCCTTCGTTCGGGTCGGCCAGCCAGGCATTCGATACATGGTCGAAGAACAACGAAACGGTATCGCGTTCGTTGATCCGGTATCCGGCTTCGATGGGGAAATAGAATAAAACTTTCGATCCCAGGGCTTTTTTGTTGTTGCTGACGAGCGCCGTTTCACCGTTGTGAATGGCGGCGCCGACGCCAAGAGCAAACAAGCCATTTTCGCCGATGGCAATTTCCCACCGGGCGGCCCCATAAAGCTTCGATGTATCACCGGATGAATTAAGCGAGGCACCAAATGCCGGACGGACTGCGCCGTTCCACAGAGGCATGTCGGCATTAAAGATCAATTCAATATTGCCATCGATACCGCTTTCCCGGCTGGTATTGCTCCACAGGCTATCCTGGTCATGGTGCAAGACACCAATCTTCATCTCATGCACCAATTCATCGGCGTTAGCGCCAAAGGGTGCCGCAAGCAGGCATAAAACGAAAAGGGTGATCTTCAAAACACGCATTACTCCACCATCCCTCAGTTTAATTGCAGAAGTTAAAGATTTAGTTAGTATGCTACTGGAAGATTGCAATCTTTTTCACGTAATCGCAAGAGATGCTGTAAAGACTTCAGGGTGGCGTCAGCATTCAAAGGTTGAATTGGTTAGGTTGAAGGCCCAATTATTGGGCGGAAATCTGCGATAATTGCAGTATGAAATTATTAGGATAAGCGAATGAAATTATTTACTATTTCCCTGTTGTTGACCGGAATACTGGGCCTATGTTTTTTAGCCTTGCCGGCGGCGGCGCAGGTGGAAAGTAACTTCGAAATCATGAAGGCGACGGCTAACAAGGTCTGGCGCCTGAATAAATCCACTGGCGAAATAGCGGTTTGCAGCCTTGATGGGGAAAGGCTCGTTTGCACGTCCAGCAGTGAAGCGATGCGGCCTCCGGCAGTGACTTATGAAGAACGTCAGGCCGAAAAGAAACGTTTGAGTGAAGAAATCGAAGTCGAAAACAAGCGTTTGGGTGAAGAAAAAAAGGTCAGGGAAATGGAATTTCTAGATCGCGCACTGAACGCTATCCGCACCCTTTTTGAGGCTTCGCTGGATAGCGAAAAGAATTAGGTCGCGCGTTATGACTTTTTTATAATTCCGGGCATGCTGCGCAATCTTGATTATTTCAGTCTTCAAAATAAAGGGGTTTCATTCATGAAAATGAAAAGTTTAATTTCATCGTTTGTTCTTGTTGTCTTCGTCCTGGCCGCCTCTGCGGCGCCCATTTCTATCAATTCTAATGGTTCGTTAGATTTTGGGAAGAAGGCATGGGCCAAAAAGGACAAAGATAAGAAAAAGAAGGAAAAGAAGGAAAAGAGGGAAAAGAAGGAAAAGAACTGCTCTTCTGATCAACCTTGCAATGATGAAAATGAAAACCGCAAGGACGATGAGTATCGTAAAGACAAGAAAGATGATGAACAAAACGATGATGAGAAAAAAAAGAAGAACACTGACGACTAAAGTTGGTTCTTGGTAGAAATCTGAGAATGACCGGGTCTCACTGAACAGTAAGAAAGATACTGATAAGCAATCCAAAGATAAAAAAGGAAACCCTAATCATGCGCAAAATTCTTATTGGTATTGGCGTACTTGCCATTATTGTCATTGCCATCGTCTCTTTTGTTTTTTCTTCCCTTGATGGGTTGATTCAGGAGGCTGTTCAAAAGTACGGCTCTGAAATTACCCAAGCCGAGGTCAAGCTGGGTGGGGTGAGTATCGATGTCAGTTCCGGAAAGGGCGGCCTGACAGACCTGAAAGTCGGTAATCCCAAGGGCTTCGAAACCCCCAGCGCGTTCAACTTAGGTGAAGTCAGCATCACGATCGACACTGGTTCGGTGACCGGGGATCCGGTCATTATCAAGGAAATTATTATCGCCGCCCCTGAAGTCACCTACGAGTTGGGAGCAGGTGGTTCCAACATCGATGCCATCCAGAAAAACGTCGACGCCTATATGGCCAAGCTCGGTGCTGGAGGCGGAGCCAAGAAAGACAGCGGTGAAGGCCCCAAGCTGATTATCGACAATCTGTACGTGCGCGGCGGCAAGCTAAATGTCAGTGCTTCTCTGCTGAAAGGTAAAACCCTGAGCGCCAGTTTGCCTGATATTCACCTTAAAGATATCGGCAAAGACAAGGGTGGCGCTTCGCCGTCCGAAGTTGCCGAAAAGTTGCTGAGCGCGCTGAATGACAGCGCCACCAAGGCGGCATCCTCAATCGGCATCGGCAAGACCCTGGATAGTCTTAAGCAGAGCCTGTCTGGTGCGACGCAGGGGGTCAGCAAGACGGTTGGTGACGCCGCTGGCGAGGCCGGAAAGAAACTTAAAGGCCTGCTTGGAAACTAGGAGCTCGTAATGGCAGATAACAGTCCCTTGATGAATGCCGATATGGAGACGCTCACCAAGCTGATCGATACCCTGGTCGAATTCGCCGTTCAGTATGGCTTCCAGTTACTGGGGGCTTTGGTATTCCTGTTCATCGGCCTCAAGGTCGCCACCTGGGCTGGTCGCCGGGTCGCTGGTTTCGCCGAGGGTCGCAACATTGATCTGACCCTCGCTCGTTTAATCGGCAATGTCGTCAAAGTGGTCATGGTCGCATTTGTCGCCATCATTACGCTGGGCAATTTTGGTATCTCTATCGCTCCACTGATCGCCCTGGCCGGGGCCATGGCTTTTGGCGCAACCATGGCCATTCAGGGGCCGCTTTCTAACTACGGGGCGGGATTATCGATCATCCTTAGCCGTCCTTTCGCTCTCGGCGATACGGTCTGCGTCAAGAACGTCAGTGGCACCGTCGATGATATCAAGCTGGCGGCCACCGTACTGATCGGCGAGGATGGGGAACGCATCACCATTCCAAACAAGGAAATCGTTGGCGAAGTTATCGTTAATTCTAACGCCAATCGCATCGTCGAGACGCGCATTGCCATCGACTTTTCTGAAGATGCCGAAAAAGCCATAGAAACCTTGCGTCAAATCATCAAAGATTTTGAAGGCGTGGTCGCTGAACCCAGATCTTTGGTTGGTATTCACGACTTCTGCTACGGTGGAGTCGTGCTGGGCCTGCGCTTCTGGGTCCCCGGTCTGCAATATTTTCAAACCCGTTACGCTGTCAACGAGGCCTTGCTCAAGGGGTTGCGCGGGGCCGGTATTTCACTTCTGCCCAGTTACCAGGCGGCTATCCCTGTACCATCGCTTTCTGCTGACATGGAAGCATAAGAAGTTGCTTCACGCCCAACAGGGTCGTTGTTGAAAAGGCAATCGATGGTTGAACTGGTATTTTGGCAAGTTCTTAAACAGTTGGCACAGTATCTTAAAATTTTAAGATAATTTTATGAATGTGATCTTGGTCACAGATTTTAGTGAACGCGTATGCTCATTATCATCGTAGGAGCATCGCTTTGGTGCCTCGTTTCGTGAAATCCCATTGGAACGGCATACCCCATGATTATTCAAGCTACTAAAACCGTTAATAATATTCTTATTGTCGATGACGACCCCGACATCCTTAAATACCTGGTCGATCTTTTTCAGGATCAGATCAACGTGTCTTTCGCGCCCAGTGGTATCAAGGCATTGGAACATCTTAAAACGCATAAAGTTGATCTGGTATTGCTCGATGTCGCAATGCCGGAAATGGATGGATTTGAAGTTTGCCGGCAGTTGAAAAGTGATCCTGCGACGAAGCATATCCCGGTTATTTTCCTGACCGCATTGACCGACAATAAGGATATTGCCGAAGGACTGCGCCTGGGGGCGGTCGACTATATAACCAAGCCTATCAATTCCCAGATCATCATCGCAAAGGTAAAAAATCAACTTGCCCATCTCACGCCTTTGCCGACCAAGGAAATCGATCGCCCGGAGACAGGGCGAGACCGCCGTGGTCAGGCCGCCCCTGTGCAAGAACGCCGGGGGGAGCGCCAACCCGTGCAAAGGGCCACCGCGCCTGCAGGCTCAGGCAGAAGAGGCAACGCGTCGGTGGACACAGGCAAAGGAATTCCTCAGCGAACCATCATTATGGCAATCCTCGCCCTGTTGGTGGTCGGTGGTGGTGCCTTTTTGGGTATGAAGTTCTATGCAGCGGTCCCCCTGGAGACGAGCGTTGATGCTAATTGGCCATTTAGCAGCAAGTGCGAACAATCGCCCTTCGCCAGTTGGTGGGGAACATCGACTCATGCAAGCATGGTCGCGTACGTTGCCCGTCATCACGCTGGAAATTGGAATCCGTACATCGACAAATGGGTCAATCAACTCAATAAAATGGAAGATATCGACAGCAGGAATGGCCGGGCTTCGACTTCCGATGGAACGGTGTTAACCGGCAAGACCCTTAAAGCCCATATTGTAAAACTCAAAAAACGCATTTCCGTGCTTCATTGCCTCGCCAATGAAGCCCAGTACGTAAAATAAAACTATTTATCGATGATACTTGTGTTGCCGCATGATCTGCTGAAATGTCTCATATGAATAACAACTCCAAGCATGATACCAAGGCGCTCAGTCAGGCTATTCATAAGCCAATTATTGATTGGTCGGATCAGCTTGCTTGCGGACTTGATGATGTTGATGCCCAGCATCATAAACTTATCGATCTCGTCAACAAGCTGGGTAACATGCAGGCTTGCAATACGGCGATGGACGAGCTGATTGACGTCTATGATGAGCTGAAAAACTATACCTTGTATCATTTCAAGCACGAAGAAGACCTGATGAATTCCTGTTCGGTGGACGAAGCCAACAAGAAGGCGCACTTTAACGCGCATCAAGGTTTTATCGAACGCATCACTAAAATAGACCAATTGATCGTTAGCCATCCTGCCTACGTCGTAGATCATCTTCTGGCATTTCTTGTTAAATGGCTGATTCATCACATTTCCGTTGTCGATAAGCGTATGGCAGGGGAAGTTATTGCCTTGCGCACCGGTCAACCCCTGCTTGTGGATGCACCCGAAGGGGATCCGCTGAGCGACACAATCAGTGAGCTTTACGACGGCATCGGACTGCGGTCTCTCGAAATGATAGATCTGAACATTCAATTGCAGAGCGAAATGGAACACCGCCGGCAAGCCGAGGACGATGCCCAATTGGCCGTCCTGGTGTTTGATAACAGCAGCGATGCCATGACCGTGTCAGACGCTAAAAACAACATCATTGCCGTCAATCCGGCCTTCACCAGGCTAAGCGGTTATAAGGCAGAGGAAATCATTGGTAAAAACCCGAATATTCTTAGCTCGGGGCGGCATGACCCATCTTTTTATCAGGTCATGTGGGAGTCCCTTGTCGCCACTGGTCACTGGGACGGGGAACTTTGGAACCGGCATAAGAATGGCAATGTATATGCGGAATCATTGGCTATTAATACTATCTATAATGACGATGGATCGGTAGACCGGCGCGTTGCCGTGTTCTCTGATATCACAGAGAAAAAGTTGACCCAGGAAAAACTGGCCCGCCAAGCCATTGAGCTCAGAAAGCTGGTCGAAAGTGAAGCTCAGCTTAATGCCCGCCTGTCGCAGGAGATTGCCGTCAAGAACCGTCTGTTTTCAATTGTTTCCCATGATCTGCGCAGCCCCTTTACCTTGCTCACCGGCATGACGCAAACAATGCTCCAGAAGGCTGACATCTATTCCAAGGAAGAACTGATTGAAAAGATACGGACCGTCAACCGGGTCTCAAAAGGCGTTTACAATGCGGTGGAAAATCTTCTCGAGTGGTCTCGCGCCCAACTTGAAGGTGGTCAGTCCAACATCCAGCAGATTGTGCTTAAAGATATCTTTGCCGAGTCTCTGGAAATCCTTGATCCCGTCGCCATGGAAAAAGAGGTTGACGTTATCAACGTCGTTGGCGATCAGGAAGTCTGCGCCGATCACCATGTCGTGTTGACAATTGTGCGCAATCTCATCAGCAATGCCATCAAGTTCAGTCATAACGGCGGCACGGTGGAAGTGTCGGCCCGAAACCGGGGCGATAAGGTTGAAATTGCCGTTTCCGATAACGGGGTGGGCATCCCCGCAGCGAAGATCGACAAGCTCTTCGCAATGGACCAAAAAACCACAACCCTGGGCACTGAAGGCGAGAAAGGCACTGGCCTGGGCTTGCCCCTGTGCGCCGATCTGGTCAATAAACTGGGTGGAACCATGCGCATTCAAAGCATAGAAGGAAAGGGTTCGCGCTTTGTCGTCACCCTGCCTGCCAGCTGTTCAAATAAGCCTTAGGCGACCTTCTGATAATACAGATTCTGCGGGTGGCTGGCTTCGGCGAAGAACACCCAGCGCTCGATGATAAGCCCTGCGTACTGGACGATGAAGGCAAGGGTGAACAGGGTTAACGTCTCGCCGCGTAAACTTAACAACATCAATGCCAATGGCAGCGCGAAAGCCAGGCTTAAGTAGGCCATGGTCAGAATAGGCACCAGGGCCGGGCTTCCGGGGTGGAAAAATTCCTTCAGGTTAAAGGCGCTGGCGGTAAAGCCGCGGGTCAATTGGCGCAGGTTGCGGTGATGCAGGCCGACCGCCGATTGTATTGATGACAGCGGCTTGAGGGTTTTGTTGCGCCATAAGCTGGCAAGGCGCCCCATCAGGGCGCTGGTGCTCAGCAGGATTGCCCCGCCGGCGAAGAAATCAACCAAAGGGCTGGCCATGTAAGCGGCGTAAGCGGTGGCTAGCACAAAGCCCGAGGCCGACCCCATCAGTGAAAAATTAAGCACAGTCAGCGGGGATGCCCATTGCTGAATGAATCTCATGCAGGCGTAAATCATGCCGGTGCAGATGAACAAGGTCACGACCATGGCTGCCCCGAGATAGCCGGTGGCCATGGTCAGGTCCAGGTCTTTCATGTTGCCGAAGGTCATCAGAACAGGTCGGAATTCCAACCAGTGCAGAGCGCCGTAAAGCATAAGGAGGCCCATCACGGCGGGCAGGGCGATAACTTCGCGTGAAAGCCACGATGTGCGCCATTGGCTGGCCGCCCGCCAGGCCCGTTCTGGGTGGGCCAGATGGAAGAACGAACTCAACAATCCGGCACTTAAAAGAGCCAACGCCAGCAAAGAGCCAATGGCGTAGAAATTCTCGGCTTCGGCCACTTGTGTGGCGCCGATAACCCAATAAAATTGACCGGCAACCAAGGCCAGAAACAGGCCCTGACCGGCACCAATCAGGGTGGTCAGGAAAATAACGGAAAAGGCAGGTCTCATTGCTTTATCCCCCCTACCAGCTGGTGACGTCGTCGAGGGACGGCGCACCTTCTTCGGCTTTCGGCAAGCGGCCTTCTTTTTTCAATGGGTTGTCGGCGCGGACCAGTTCATCCTCGTGGATGACCTGCCTTGTTTTGCGCCGTGGCAGATAATGATTGCCGGGTTTGGTGCCCCATTCGGGCATCAATTGGTAGCCGCCTTCCTCGCGAATGGCGATAGAGATATCGCTATCGGGGTCAATCACATCACCAAACAATCTGGCACCGGTGGGGCAGGCCAAAACACAAGCTGGCTTGCGGCGTTCGGGTTCCAGGGTCATATCGTAAATGCGGTCGACGCACAGGGTACACTTCTTCATGACACCGGCATCTTCATCGAATTCGCGGGCGCCATACGGGCAAGCCCACGAGCAGTACTTGCAGCCGATGCATTTGTCGTAGTCGACCAGCACGATGCCGTCTTCGGCGCGTTTGTAGCTGGCCCCGGTCGGACACACCGGCACGCACGGCGGGTCTTCGCAGTGCAGGCAGGATTTGGGGAAGTGGATGGTTTCTGTATTGGGGAATGTGCCAGCCTCGTAAGTCTGCACCCGGTTGAAGAAGACCCCGCTGGGGTCGGCGTCATAAGGGTTGCCGTCGGGAAGCGATCCCGCCCAACCCGACGTGTTCCATTCCTTGCAACTGGTGACGCAGGCATGGCAACCGACACAGACGTTCAGGTCGATGACGAGGGCCAGTTGTTTGGCGATGGTGTCGGTCATTTGACGTCACCATCGCCAGCGAAGTACTTTCTTATTTTTCCGGTGAACATCTTCATGCCGGGCAGCGGCTTCATGGCCGGGAATTGTGGTGCGCTCTGGTTCAAGTCATCGGGCGCGTCGGCCTTGGTTACTTTAACATGCAGATCGTACCAGGCGGCTTGTCCGGTCACCGGGTCGGAATTCGATATATGCTCACCGGCGTCGTGGGCGGGCAGTTCTTCGCGGATCAAATGATTAAGCAGGAATCCTTTTTGCGATTCAGGCGCTTTTTCGCTAAGGCCCCACGCCCCGGCGCTTTTGCCGATGGCGTTCCAGGTCCAGACCGTGCCGGGTTCGACGGATTCAGAAAAACTGGCGATGCAGCGGATTTTGCCGGTCGGGCTCTCGACCCAGACCCAGTCGCCGTCTGCAAAGCCGCCGACCGCACCGATTGATGGATGCATGAACAGCGTGTTGTAACCGTGAATTTGCCGCAGCCAGGCGTTCTGGCTGTCCCACGAATGGTACATGGCCATAGGCCGCTGGGTAATGGCGTTCAACGGGTATTCGTTGGTGTCGATCAACTGCTGTTCAAGCGGTTGACTGTAAAACGGCAGTGGATTGAAGTGTTCCTCGACACGCTTGCGCAGGTGGTCGGGTGGCTGCCTGCCTTCGCGTTTTCCTTGCGCGGCGAGGCGGAATTTCTGCAACACCTCGGAATACAGGTGGCACAGCACCGGACGGCTCTGCTTGATCAGGCGATGATGTTCGGCCCATTGCAGGTAGCCTTCGTTCCAGTTGCGCATGTATTGGTACGAGCGCGGCAGATCGTGGCGATAATGATTGTTGTTCTTTTCGTACATTTCCCACTGGTTGGGGTTGGGCTCACCGGCCATGAACTTCTCGCCGCCCTTACCACGCCAACCGGCCAGGAAACCAATGCCGGAACCGGGCTCGGTCTCGTAATTGATGATGAAGTCGGGATAATCCTTGTACTTGCGCGCACCGCTTTTATCGACGAAGGCGGGCAACCCCAGGCGCGAGCCAAGCTCGATGATGACGTCCTGGAAGGGCTTGCTCATCCCCTTGGGGGGCAGGATCGGTAAGCGCACGGAATCGACCGGCCCTTCGAATTCGGATATGGGCCGATCAAGCATGGACATCACGTCATGACGTTCAAGATACGTGGTGTCGGGCAGGATCAGATCGGCGAACTGGACGGTTTCGGACTGGTAGGCGTCGGCGACGACGATGAAGGGGATTTTGTATTCTCCGTCCTCGTTCTTGTCGACCAGCATCTTTCGGACTTCCGATGTGTTCATGGACGAATTCCACGCCATGTTGGCCATGAACAGGAACAGGGTGTCGATGGTGTAGGGGTCGCCGCGCCAGGCGTTGGTGATGACGTTATGCATCAGGCCGTGAACGGACAGTGGATGCTCCCACGAAAAAGCCTTGTCTAACCTGATGGGGCCGCCGTCTTCATCAACAAACAAATCTTCAGGTTGGCCGGGCCAGCCCAACGGCATGCCTTCAAGTGGCGTATTGGGTTGCACGGCCTCCGGGCCCGTCGGGCCTTTGGCGCAGGGCGGGATTGGCCGCGGGAACGGGGCGCGGTGGCGGAACCCGCCGGGGCGGTCGATGGTGCCCAGAATGGTCATCAGAATACCCAGTGCCCGGATCGTCTGGAACCCGTTGGAATGGGCGGCCAGTCCGCGCATGGCGTGGAAGGCGACCGGGGCGCCGGTGACGTTGTCGTGCTCCTTGCCCCAGGCGTCGGTCCAGGCAATCGGCAGTTCAATTTTTTGATCGCGCGCGGTAATGCCCATTTCGTGGGCCAGATCGCGAATGGTTTTGGCCGGAATGCCGGTGATCTCGGCGGCCCATTCCGGGGTGTAGTTTTCGACTGATTCATGGAGCAACTGGAACGACGGTTTGACCGGGGTGCCATCTTCCAGGGTGTAGGACCCCATCAGGCGGGGGTCGGCATCGGGCCAACGATTGTCGACGGATTCGTTGGAATGGCGATCCCACCACAACTTGTTTTGCGGATCGGCGCAGCCTTCGCGGATCGGCAGGTCGGTGCGGATAAACAACCCGAAATCGGCGCTGTCTTCATCCTGATTGACCAGTTCCGGACCGTTTGTGTAGTTGACGATGAAATCCCTGTCATACAGACCCATTTTGAGAATTTCATGGACCAGCGCCAGGATTAGCGCGCCATCGGTGCCGGGCTTGATGGCGATCCAGTCGTCGGCAATGGCCGCGTAACCTGAACGCACAGGGTTAATGGCGACAAACCGTCCACCGTCGCGCTTGAATTGTCCCAGGGCCATTTTCATGGGATTGGAATGATGGTCTTCGGCGGTGCCGATCATGACGAACAGCTTGGCCCGTTCCAGATCAGGCCCGCCGAATTCCCAGAACGATCCGCCGAAGGTGTAGATCAGTCCGGCGGCCATGTTGACCGAACAAAAACCGCCGTGGGCGGCATAATTTGGCGTACCGAACTGTTTGGCGAACATGCCGGTCAGCGCCTGCATCTGGTCGCGCCCGGTGAAGAAAGCGAGCTTCTTGGGGTCGGTCGCGCGGATATGGGCGAGGCGCTTCTCTAAGGTCGTGAAGGCTTCTTCCCACGAGATCGCCTCGAAAGAACCGGCACCGCGTTCGGTGCCTTCCTTGCGTTTCAGGGGTTTGAGTAAACGGGCAGGGGAATATTGCTTCATGATACCCGACGCGCCCTTGGCGCAAATCACACCCTTGTTAAGCGGGTGTTCCGGATTGCCTTCGATATAACGGACCTCGCCATCACGCAGGTGGACGCGAATGCCGCAGCGACAGGCGCACATGTAGCAGGTGGTGGTTTTAACGTCGGTCTTTCCGGTATCACCATCCCGGTGTTGCTCGGGTTCTTTCACGTCTCAGCCCTGCCTTTAATCTGTAGTCAAAGGGGGCGCTTTAGCGCGCTTTTGTTCCCCGCATAATGATGGAGCAGCTTTTATATGCGATTTGACTAATATTACAAAGAACTAATATATTTATTGAGGGGGAGTATTTTGATGGCCCTCCGCATAGAGCGAGTTTACCATGCCATGTAATGGCTGGTGGAATGTCTAAAATAATAAGTAATGAAATTAAAACTTTTTCAGAATTGGATGCTTCTAAGCTTCAATTCGATATTTCCCTTGGTGCGCAAGGTGCTCACGCTACCTATTTCTTTTTTCGGAATGGGTTGAAACGAGAGGATCAGGTTTCGTTTCAATGTCCGTGTGGTCGATTAGGCGTACTGCCCAAAGGTGAACTCAAAAATCCAACTTTCAAGAAGTTTATTAAAGATGGCTTGCTGCTCTGCTACGAGTGCGGTTCTTACAATATAGAACTTCTCGCGCCTCCTCCTTATAGCCCGATGATCCTCAAGGGTATTGCCCAATTGGAACGAATATTTAGAAAGGCTATCGATGATAACTACATGACTCTGTGCTACTATCTCTATTCATCCTTAAGATCGTTTCATCAACGTTTCCACGAGGTAAACACCGTCTGTGATACCATTATGGATGTTGTCACGAGGAACGTTCTTCTTTGCCAGCTAAGCACAGACGGAATAGGCCAACTTCGGGTCAGTTCCGATTTACTCAGAAAGGAAGAAATTGTTCTTCACCTGATGCTCATTAATCATGTGTTTGAGTTGACGGAGTTATTTGACGTTCTGCTTTCAATTCTAACGATTGCTGAAAGCGAGCAATTCTTGGTCGGTGATGATGGTCGGAGTATCCACCAAGTTGGACTTGAAATAACATTCGAAGATGGGGAAAGGGATCAGGCTCGAAAGCGCATTCTTTTCCTACGAAAAGAAATTCACTCTAAGAATTATTTCAAGTTAAGCAAGCTCATAAGAAAATCGTTTAACCCGCAAGTCCGAAATGCATTCTCTCATTCTGATTATCGCATTGTGAGCGATGGAATTCTTCTGACGCGTTACGGCAATCGTCTTGTAAGTAACGATGAATTGACCGAAATGTTTCATGGAGCCTATTCGATCCAAGAAATGGTCTATTCATTCATCCAAACCGAGCGTGAAAGGTTCATAACTAACGGTGGTTATGAAGAGTGCGGCACGCGTATTGAACCTGTAGTTGAGGGGGATTGGTTCTCGGTTCGTATCTCAGGCTCTAGCCCTGGTGGTGGTCCTACTGGGCGAGTGCGACAAGAGCGAGCAAAAAAGGAATCATAGAAATTAACAAACTTATTTTGAAGTGATCTACCGCCAAATCCCCCAGGAATCGATCACCGTCTTGCCGTTCAGGCGGCTGCGGTCGAGGTCTTTGAAGGCTTGATGATCGACCAGCAGGGCGACCACTTGCGCCTTGTTCAGGGCGTCGTCCAGGGTGGTCGGTTCTATGTTATCTTCAAGCCGCATCATGCAGGGCTTTCGCCACGACGTCCGGCATTTTGGTGATGACCCGCAGGTAGCTTTGCGTTGCAGTGTCGGGTTTGCGGCGCCCCTGTTCCCAATCGCGCAGCGAGGCGGCCGGGATGCCATAGCGTTCGGCGAACGCTTGCTGTGAAAGCCCGGTCTTGGTACGAGCCCGACGGGCCAGCATGGCGGTTTGTCCACGTTGAAATTCATCGTCGCTGAGCGGCGCGTCCACGTCCGGCTCAACGGCGGGAGTCGTGATAACGCTCTTTTTCCCGGTCATTGGCTTTCCTTACGCTAATAATGCGGCAGGTCTCGCCGCGTTGTGAATACACACAGATCCAAATCCGCCCATCGACACTGCCATAGGAAACAAAACGTTCCTCGGTGTAATCAAAGCGCACATCAAGAACATCCAGCCGGTTGGCATCCGCCAACACTTCAGCACCAAAGGAAAGAGACACCTGATGTTTGGTTTGATTGGTGGCATCTTTATCAAGATCGAAATCGATCTGCATACAAGATAATACGGCAATGCCGTATAAGTGGCAAGTGTATGTCTAGCGCCAAATCCCCCGGGTATCGATCACCGTCTTGCCGTCAAGGCGGTTGCGGTCCAGTTTCCTGAAGGCCTTGTGATCAACCAACAGAACGACAACCCCGGCCTTGTTCAGGGCATCGTCCAGGTTCGTCAATTCGATGCCATCCATATCTGCAAGCTCCCCCGGCAATGCAGCGCAATGAGGTTCGACAACAAGAATTTCGCCTGCAAAGGCATCGGCCAGGGCGGCGGTGATGGTGACGGCGGGGCTTTCGCGCATGTCATCGATGTTGGCTTTATAGGCCAGGCCCAGACAGGCAATCGTCGTCACGCCGTTTGCTTCTGCGGCGGCTAGAATTTTCTTCACCACGTGGAGCGGTTTGCCGTCATTAACCCGCCGGGCGGTCTGGATCAGTGGGCTTTCATCGGGGGCCCCATCGGCGATAAACCAAGGGTCGACGGCGATGCAGTGTCCGCCGACGCCGGGGCCGGGTTGCAGAATGTTGACCCGCGGGTGATGGTTGGCAAGCTTGACCGCTTCCCACACATCGATGCCCATCTTGTCGGCGATTAAGGAAAGTTCATTGGCGAAGGCGATGTTGACGTCCCGGAAGGCATTTTCGGACAGCTTCACAAGTTCTGCCGTCGCCGCCGTGGTCAGCAGGCACTTCCCCTGGACGGCTATTTTATAGAGCGCCGCCGTGCGTTCGGCGCAGCGCTCACTAATGCCGCCGACAACCCGGTCATTACGAACCAGTTCCTCAAGGACGTTGCCCGGCAGCACCCGTTCCGGACTATGGGCAACCTGAACGTTGGCATCTTCACCGGCCGTATGCGGGAAGCTCAGATCGCTTCGCTGCGCCGCCAACCAGGCCGAGACTTTTTCGGTGGTGCCGACGGGGCAGGTCGATTCGATGATGACCAGGGCGCCAACTTCGAGCACCGGGGCAATGGACAGGGCGGCGGCTTTAACAAAGCGCAGGTCCGGTTTGTGGCCGTTTGTGAAGGGCGTCGGTACGGCGATGATATAGGCGTCGGCGGGTTGCGGCGCGTTAGTGGCGGTAAGTTTTCCAGCGCTGACTGCCGCGTTGACCATGATATCCAGGTCCGGTTCGACAATGTGCACCTTGCCCTGATTGATGGTCTCAACGGTGGCCGGGTTGGTGTCGACGCCGATCACCAAAACACCGCGACTTGCGAACACGGCGGCGGTAGGAAGGCCGACATAGCCCAGGCCAAGGACGCATATTTTTTCGAACTTAAGGCTCACGCGTTCATTCCCCGTTTGAGTATTTCATCGACGATACGCCTGCTGGCCTTGCCGTCACCGTATGGATTGTGAGCCCGGCTCATGATCGCGTAATCATCGGCGTCCTCAAGCAGGCGGGTGCATTCCCTGACGATAAGTTCCCTGTCCGTGCCGACCAGTTTGACGGTCCCGGCTGCAACGGCTTCGGGGCGTTCGGTAACGGCGCGCATGACCAGAACCGGCTTGCCAAGGGACGGCGCTTCTTCCTGAATGCCGCCGGAATCGGTGATGACGAGAAAACTACGGTCCATCATATAGACGAAGGGAAGGTATTCGAGCGGTTCGATCAAGTGAATGTTGGCTTTGTCTTTAAGGATTCTATTGACCGGTTCACGGACGTTCGGGTTGAGGTGAACCGGGTAGACGATCTGGATATCTTCTCGGTTGCTTAAAGCGGCCAGCGCATGGCAAATGTCCTCAAATCCCTGACCAAAATTCTCACGCCTGTGGCCAGTGACAAGGATCATGCGGCGGGCCGGATCCATAAACGGGAACTGTTCCGCGAAACGACTTTGCAGGGTCGCATCCTCGTGTAGTCGCTGCCTGACATCCAGAAGGGCGTCAATCACCGTGTTGCCGGTAATGATGATGTTGTCTTGGGCGTGTCCTTCGCGCTTCAGGTTGGCGGCCGCGGACTCGGTCGGTGCGAAGTAAATATCGGCGATGGTATCGCACAGGCACCGGTTCATTTCTTCGGGCCAGGGCGCGAACATATCGCCTGTGCGCAGACCCGCCTCGACATGCCCAACGGGAATTTTACGATAGAAGGCGGCTAGCGAAGCGGCGAAAGTTGTTGTGGTATCACCGTGAACGAGAATCCTGTCGGGCCGGTATTGGTCAAGCACGTCACCAAGGCCGATCAGCACGGCGCTGGTGATGTGGGTTAAATCCTGATTGTCACGCATGATATCAAGATCGAATGCGGGTGTGATGGCGAAAAGGTTCAATACCTGATCAAGCATGCCGCGATGTTGGGCGGTGACGCAGACGGCGCTCTCGATGCCGGGGGTGGCTTCGAGTGCTTTTACAACCGGTGCCATCTTGATGGCTTCGGGGCGGGTGCCAAATACGCTAAGAATTCTCATACGCTTGGATATCGTTTATGCACTAATTTCGCAACTACCGCTTTCAGTTAAAGGTCGAATTGCCGTAAAGTCAGGCCCATGAAACATAAAATGATAAACACAAAATATATTCTTGTTGTTGTTCTCGCTCTTGCCCCGTTGATGGGGGTTGAACAGGTAAATGCCGCCGATATTGTCGCCCACCGGGCATTCTATTCGCTGAAACTTGGCAGCGTGCGCACGGGAAGCGACTTTGTTGGCGCCAGCGGCAATATGGGCCTTTCCATGGAGAGGACGTGTGACGGCTGGACCATGTCCCAAACGTTGCGCATGGATCTGGCCACTTCATCGGGTGAGCAGGTTGTTCAGGATTTGCGGTTTACCGGCTGGGAATCAGACGACGGAACCCAATACCGGTTTTTTGCATCAAACAATGTCAACGGCGTGCGCGAAGACTTCAGGGGGCGTGCCTTGACGCACGCTCCGAAAGGGGAGGGAGACGCCAATTTTAGAATTCCCGAAGGCAAAAAAATCCCTCTTCCCGAAGGAACCATGTTTCCCCTTGGTCATACGTTGTGGCTCATCGAACGGGCCTTGGCCGGTGATCGTCAGGTATCGCGCACGGTCTTCGATGGCGCTGACGGGCAGGGACCGCAGATGGTCAGCGCTTTTATCGGCCCGAAACAGAAATCTGGTGATCATATTTCCAAGGCCCAGGCTGCGGCGTTGGGCCCCTTGTCCGAGCGCCCCGGCTGGAATATCCGCATGGGCTTCTATGAATTGGGTACCCAGCAGGCGGTACCTGATTACGAGGTCGAAATTTTGCAACTCGATAACGGCGTCACTCTGGGGTTAACTCTGGATTATCAGGACTTTACGGTTATCCTGACCCAGGAACGCCTTGAAGAAATTCCGCTGCCGGACTGCCAGTGAGAGGACCCTTTATGCACCCTGGAAATCATATCTATGCCGCCCTGTTGACGGCGTTTTTGGTTTTAACTTCGACGTCTTCGTTGCGGGCCGGGGAAGCCGCCTTCGTTGGTATGCAGGTCCAGGGGGTATCGCAAACCGTTGCCGCCGCCATCGGCATCGATAAGCCCGAAGGGGTGCTTGTCCGTGACGTAGCCCTGGGGGGCCCTGCCAATAAAAGCGGCATTCACCGGGGTGATATGATCGTTTCGTTCGCCGGTACGGAAATTGATACCTTCGAGAAGTTGGTTGGCAAGGTCAAGGAACTGCAGGCAGGTGACACTGTTCCCATTACCGTTCTCAGGGAGGGAAAATCCCTGAAGTTGAACATGCAGACCGTGACGTGGTCTGCGGCGTGGCAAGTCAAAAGAGGAATATTTGCGTCCCTTCCGGCAATCGGTCTGACACTCACGGCCCTGACCCCCAAGGTGCGCGAAAGGTTTGGGCTTCGCTGGGGTTCGACGGGCGTGGTGATCACCCTGATAGACCCTGAAAAGGCCACCAATCTGGACCTGCAGCGTGGCGAAATCATCCATCAGGTAAACCAGAAACTCATCTGGGATCCCAATGAGTTGGTCAAGTTGTACATTGAGGCCAAAGGGCAGGGGCGGAAATCCCTGTTGTTGCTTGTTGAAGGCGTGAGCGGCTTTCGTTTTTCAATCCTGAAAGTCAAATAAACCGCGCTGGCTCAGCCCTTACGGGCGGCAGATATCAATCTTTTCAATTCATTCATGTCGATGGCGCCGGGGGCCAGTTCCTGCCCGATGACGAAAGCCGGGGTTCCATTAATACCCAGGCTTTGTGCAAGTTTCATATTCTTGTTAAGTTCGTCCGTGACGGTGGCAGCGTTCATTCCTTTGCGAATGATGGCGGTATCAATACCCAAATTTTTGGCGAGTGAGAGAATCCTCTTTTCATTCAGTTGTCCGCGCGCCGTCATCAGCGCCGTGTGGAAGGCCCTGTATTTTTCCGGGGTGTTGTTCCAGACCGCGAGTGCCGCCTGGCTGGCGATAACGGATACCGGGCCGAGGATGGGGAATTCCTTGAGCACATAGCGAATGTTACCGTCTTCCTTGAGCAGGGCCTGAATGGTCGGGAAGACCTTTTTGCAGTACCCGCACCGGTAATCGAAGAATTCGACAACGGTGACATCTCCCTTCGGGTTACCAATCACCGGAGAGGCGGGGTTGGTGTTTAAATCAGAGGCCAGGGTGATGAGGTTGTTTCTGGCGTGTTCGCTCGCCGCTTTTTTTTGCGCGATACGGTATTGCTGTATTGCCCGAATAAGGATTTCCGGATTCTTGGCGATGTAGTCCTCAACAACTTTTTCGACGTCCTTTTTCTGGGCGTCGTTAAGTCCATCGCTGGCAGCCTGAGCTTTGTTCATTGAGCCGGACAAGGCAAGGGCGGCAATTAGAAAAGCGGAAAAAAAGAATCTTGGCAACATGGCGAAAACAATCCTCAGATTAAAAAATACACAACGGACGACACAATGCGTCAGCACAGATGTGTAAACAAGCCCTGGTAGGGCTGCTTTCACAGTAATGTGACACTAGAACCCTTCGGTTTGTCCGAAGTTTTTCCTGGCTTGCGATTTGTCGGTACCGGCGTTTTCGAGGTTTGAATTCGGCCCATCCGTAAAAATACCGAACAGGTTGCGGAAAATGCCCGGTGCCAGCGCTGACAGCGGGTTAACCTTAACATCGGGATTTTCCATGGGGCCGGTCATTTTGTAGGTTGCGGCGAAGATGCCGCCGCCTTCCTCAACGCCCGTCAACAAGGTGCCAAGGATGGGGATATTACCGAGCACACTGTTGAGCGCGTAGGCTGGAACAACCGTGCCTTCAATATCGACGACTTCGGCATGGGTGTAGATGCGCCCCTTCGCCGTATAACCCAGCGATAATCCTGTCGCCTTGACGTCGGTGAGGTCAATCACCCCTTCTTTCATCACGAACGGCGCCTTGAATTCGCTGAAGGATAAACCTTCGCCTTTCAGGGCGTCGGCGATACCGGTCAGGGTAAGAATGCCGACCAGTCGCGCCAGGGTGGGTGCTTCGACCAGCCTGTAATCAGTGATCAGGACTTCGCCGCTTAAGGGATGGCCTGGGGCAGTGTCGTCAAAGGTTGCTTTGACCTCGAGAACGCCGTCGATCATGGTGTTGTAGACATCCAGGGTGCGCAGCATGTCGCCGGCATTGTCGGCGCTGATGATTAAATTCCGCTTGCCCTTGCCGCTGGGTTTCAAGCTGACGTCGAAACGCTGGCCGTTGCCAAGAGCGCCATTGACACTAATCCCCCGCCAGCGGTTATCGGCCCTGTTAAAGGTGCCGGTAACTTGCTTCAGATAGTTCTTGGGGCCAATCCACACTTTGTCGAACTTCGCCGACAGGCTGAGATTGAGTGCGAACCGGTCTTCATCATCAGGTGAGCCTTTGAATAAGTCATCGAACATCGGTGCCAGATCGAAACTGGGACCGTGAAAGCTGGCCGTCCAGCCACCGTCGTGTCCGGGAATGATAACGCCCGACAAATCAGTCCGGTTCAAGCTGAACTGGTTGATATCGACCTTGCCCAGTCCGGTTCCGTCTTTATCATATTTGGCCGAACCGTTGATCCTGAGATCATCTGCGGCCAGGGAAAAATGGGGAATATCGGTTAGCCGAGTGCCGTCTATAGTAAGATCAACCAGAGCCGTGCCGGCGCTGCCTATCTTTTTCGACCAACCCATTGCCGGAACATTGAGCGACACCTTGGCCAGGTCGAGCCGGACTTGCACCTTGCCCGTGCCATCGTCCTGGGTGGTCAAGCCGATATTGACCCCGACGCCGCCTTCGATGTATTCGCCATGTAAAGGGGACAGATTGATACCCAAATCGCTCAGGTTTTGAATATTTTCGATGTGCGAGGATATTTTGTATTTGCCGCGAAAAGGAACATCGGATCCGAAGTTTCGCCGCCATTCAAAGGAAGCCGGAATATTTCCCAGTTTGACGTCACCGTTCATATCAAGCCCGCCTTTGCCGACTTTAAGATCGAGCTGTCCTTGCTTAATTCCCTGACCGAGAATGATGTTGTCGATGGTGACATCATTCATACTGGCGACGGCGGAGATATCGATCCCGTCGGTGGTTAGTTTGTGTTCAACCAGGAAACTGAGTTTTAAATGCACATCGGCGGAACCTTCGGCCCGGTCCGGGTTAATCCCGATAGCCGAAGAGAAACCCAAGGGTTCTCTTTCGATTAATTTGAGAGCATTTTCCAAAGGGCCTTTCACGAACAGATCAATGTCTGCGTATTGATCGATCTGGTCCAATCCGCGGAAAGATATGATGCTCTTGCGGGTTGTCAGGCCTTCAGTTTCCGCGTCGGTTATGAAGATGTCGATTTTTTCCTTATTGAAGCGGGCTGTCGCGTTGGCCTTATGGGCCTTGGGCATGGGCGGCAGGTAGTCGATGGTGAGCCCGCGCATGGTCATGTCGCCCGACAAGCTCAACAGTTCGAAGTTGCCATCTTTGGTCGTGCGCATTTGCAGGGCGGCACGCGCTTCGGGTACCAGGCCATCGGAGATATGATCGACAATCCAGTTGCGTGCGTCTGGGGCCAGTGAATGGGGCCAATAACGCGATAGTCTGTCTGGCTTCATATTTCGCAGAACACCGCTGGTGCCAATGGAAACGCCACCGTCCTGGCCAACCAGGTTGAGTGCGATGGAGGCTTTGGGGCCATCGAGATCGAGTTCGACCACATCAAGCTCAAGACGACTGTCCTGGCCAAGGTACCTGCCCCGGGCGCTTAAGGTTTTGATCGGCATTTCATGTTTGATCGGGGATGGTAAATAGATTTTCCCATCCTTGCCGAAGTCAACTGTCAGGCTATTGATTTCAATTTTATCAAGGGCACCTTCGTATCGCCCCCTGAAATTTACACCCTCAACCTCGACTCGCTGGGCCAGGGAAAGAAGGCCCATTTGCTGCGCCGTTTTGACTGGAATTGACAGGGCTCCTTTCGAGGCCCCGACGTCAAAGCCAAAACTTTCCACGGAACCATCACTTAGCATTGAAAACGTCAATGTTCCCTGAAACGGCAAATCCATTCCACTAAGCATGGAAAGTTTCGGCGAAAGGCGCGCGAATGCGGCGGGGGTGACGGCGTTGAAATCGACGCCAATATCAAAGCGTCCCTCGGTGGGTAGATACGTCCCCAGCACCGATACATTGGCTTTGGTGCCGCCGACAACAACATCCATGGTGACATCACCCTTGATGCCCGTCGCGGTGCGCCAAAGTTGAACTTGGGCGTTGGGGGCGCTCCACGCGGTTTCCAGCCGCTGGTCGATAACCTGCAAATCGGCATCGAAGATATTGACTCTTGAGAGGAAACTCATCGGATGGGTGGGGTCTGGTTCGGCCGCCAGGAGCGAGAACATCAGTTGCATGAATTCCTGGGAAGCAGGTGATTCAGTATTGAACCCGACTTCCAGTGTGCCGTCGCGATGGCGCACCATTTTCAGGCTGGGGCGGAACATCTCGATGCTTTTTGGGGCCACCATACCCTTGATCATGGCCTTGGGGCTAAGCGACATGGATAGCTCGGGAACACGGGCGATAAGTGAACCGTCTTCTCCCAGGACACGCACATTAAGGACCCGGATATCGAGGGTTCGCTCCCAACCGGCCCAGGTCAGGATGGTGTCGTCAAGGCGTACGCGTAAGGTATTGTGGAATGCGGCTAGCGTATTTTCGATATATGGCGTCAGAAAGGCGAGCGAGATTGGGCCGCTCGACAGTTTCCAGGCCGAAAAAATCATAATGATGGCCAAACCTGCACCCAGCCCACCCAAAAGGTGGACTATGGCGCGGAGAAGTTGCCTGAAAAATCTTTTTGCCATTCTTTTAAGTCGTTATATCCACACAAGAAACCACCCTACAGGTCTATCAGAGGGCTGCGAACAAAGAGTTAACGGGCATCGTAGCCGAATTCCCCGATATAGGGCTCAAGGAGTTCCAACACTGGCTCCAGGTGTTGCTGGTACCTTAGCCATCGCCCGGCGGCGTCAGTATACATCGGATTGACCACATCGCGAAGGCTGGCAGAGGTGATTTTCCTGGCCAGTACACCGTCACGGTATCGGATGATATCATCGGACCAGGGAACATCCAGGAAATCTAGAACATTGCGGGTTGTGGCTTCGAAATCAGCGATCAGATCTTCATATCTGAATTCAATACAGGGCAACGCCATATGCTGGCGGCAATGCTGCCAGAATTCCATGATCTGAACATAAAGCTGGGCTGTCGTGTGCAAGTCGTTGAAATATGACAACGTGTCGCCGGGCTGAAAATTTTGCATAAAACAACTTAGGCAAACATCCCTGGGATCGCGCACGGCAGTGATGATCCTGGCCCTGGGTAGGATTCTGTTGATCAAGCCTATTTCTGTGATGTTGAGCGGCATTGTGTCGATCATTACTCGGTCATCAAGTGGTCCTGTCAGAATGTCGTGGCAATAATCCTGATACAAACGTTGCCACTTCTTAATATCTTGGCCGCTGGCCGTATTCAGACATTCGGGATAATTGCCTTCCTGATGGATGTGGTTTCTCAACCTTTCCAAAGGGGAGGCCTCACCCGTCGTGACGATGTCCGGATGGGCACGCAGCACTTGCTCGAACAGGGTCACTCCTGAGCGTGGAAAACCAACAAGGAAAACCGGGGCAGGTGTATCCTCGCCAATAGAATCTTCCCAGATTTTGAAGCGTTCTGGGATCAGCCAGTTGCGGTCGCGGGCAATCTGAGAGCGATAGCGGGCCGCATCGACGGTGGCAGGCAACCTTTGTTTTTGCAATGCGTTGGCTTGCCCAAAGATGTCGAACGCATCTTCGGGTTGACCGATCCTGTCCAGAACCAGCCCCAGTTCAAACAGGGCGTGATAATGAATTTTTGTATTTACGGTATCTTTTATGAGGCGGCGCAGGCTTGCCACAGCCTGATTTTCCCGACCGGTGCGACGCTCGATACGGGCGGCGAACAGGCGACCTTCGACATGGTCCGGTCCAGCCGCTTCGAGCCGAAAAGCCACCTCGGAGGCTTCGGCCAGTAGGTTCTTGCGTTCCAGACATTTAAGAAGATTGGTCAGGACCATGCCGTTATCGGGCGCCAGTTCGACGGCATGGCGCAGAAGGTCTAGCGCCGTGTCATGACGATCATTTGTCATGTTCAGGGCGGCAAGGTTGTTCAGGGCATCGATGTTGTCGGGTTCAATGTCTAGAATTTTCTCGATACAGTGCTCGGCTTTTTGGCTTTTTCCCATACCTAGATAAACATCGGCGAGATTATGCCGGGCATCAATAAAGTCGGGCTCGACTTGTAGTGCCTTCTGATATGCCTCGATGGCCTCCTGTTTACGTCCTGCCTTCCTTAATACCGCGCCAAGGGTATTGTGATATTTTGCTTGCGTGGCGTCTCGCCTGATCGCCTGGGCGATAAAAACTTCGGCCTCGGCGTAGCGGTCCTTGGTCAGTTCGATAACACCCAACAGGTGGTTGAGTTCTGGACTGCCGGGGTTTTCTTCAAACAGTTCGCGGTATACCGGTTCGGCCAGATCTGGCCGGCCTGCGCGGTGCTGAGCGGCGGCTTGGTCCAGTTTAAGTTCAAATTTTTTGTTCATTTATCTAATTCTATCCACTGATTGTTGCTATCTAATATACGCTACCTGTTCGCGTTAATAGTATTGTGTGGTCAATGAGCTTTTTTTTCACCCAGGCAGAACAGGAAAACCCTTCCGCCGCCGCCGATCCTGCCCGCGTGATCTTGGGGTTTGAGCGTTGGGCCGATGCGCTTAGTGCGTGCGATGAGCCCAATACCATAGGACAAGCCGAAGCCATTCTTGCCGATGCCGGCGCGCGCGCTTTGCTGGAAGCTGTCTTTGGCAGCAGTCCCTATCTGACGCAAAGCATTGTTTCGGACCTAGCCTTTGTTTGCTCTTTATTCCAGTTGGGACCTGAACCGGTGATGAAGGACGTTTTGCAGAGCGTGACCGCTGCACGCAAGTCCATTGTCGCAACCAGCGAGGGGACGGCGGAACTTGCAAAGGTTTTGCGCCGGGCCAAGCGCCGGGCTTCGTTGGCCATCGCTCTTGCCGATATTTCCGGCTTTTGGCAACTGCAGCAAGTGACTGGTGCTCTTTCAGAACTTGCCGAAGCGTCGATTTCCGCGGCTTCGGCGCATTTGCTTAAAGTGGCTGCCGCGCAGGGTGCCATGATCCTTGAAGACCTTGATGACCCTGAGCGGGGTTCGGGTTTGGTGATCCTGGGCATGGGCAAATTGGGGGCGCGGGAACTGAATTATTCCAGCGATGTTGATCTGATTATTCTTTATGACCCAGAGCGGTTGAAAACGGAAAACATTGAGGGATTGCAAAATCATTTCGTTCGCTTGGCGCGGGGCTTGGTCAAATTGCTCGAGGAGAGAACCGCTGAGGGTTATGTCTTCCGCACCGATCTACGTTTGCGCCCGGACCCCGGCGCGACGCCTTTGGCTATTTCCGTTCTGGCGGCAGAAAATTATTATGAAAGTATCGGCCAGAACTGGGAACGCGCAGCCATGATCAAGGCTCGCCCCGTTGCAGGCGATCGGCAAGCGGGGGCCGCATTCCTGAAATGGCTGACGCCTTTTATCTGGCGTAAAAATCTGGATTTCGCGGCCATCGAGGATATCCATTCGATCAAGCGTCAGATCAACGCCCATCGCGGTGGGGAGGCGATTACAGTTGTTGGTCATAACGTCAAGCTGGGACGGGGCGGTATTCGTGAAATTGAATTCTTCGCCCAGACCCAGCAATTGATATGGGGTGGCCGGGAGCCGGAATTGCGTCCGGCACCGACCGAACTTAGCCTGGCCGCTCTGGCTCATTATGGCCAAATCAAGCAAACGGTTTGCACCGATATGATTGCCGCTTACCGCTATTTGCGCCGGGTCGAGCATCGTTTGCAAATGATTGACGATGAGCAAACCCATTCCCTGCCCGAAGATATGCCCGGTGTCGCAGCGCTTGCCGCTTTTCTTGGATACCCTGATGTTGATGTTTTCGTATCCGAACTCACCGCCCAGCTAAAAACCGTTGAGATCCACTATGGTGCCTTGTTCGAAGACTCCCCGTCACTGGGGGCCGCTGACGCAGTTTCCGGCAATCTGGTCTTCACCGGTGGGGACAGTGATCCCGATACCATCAAGACGATAGAACGCTTTGGTTTCGCCAATGCGGGTATAGTCGATACTACGGTGCGTGGTTGGCATCATGGACGCTACCGGGCCATGCGCAGCGCCCGCGCCCGTGAATTGTTGACAGAATTATTCCCGGTTTTATTGAAAGCCATTTCCGCCACGCCTGATCCGGACGCGACGTTCCTGAAATTCGATGAATTCCTGTCCGGTCTGCCCTCGGGCGTGCAGTTATTTTCCATGTTCTATTCCAACCCCGGTTTGCTTGATCTGGTTGCCGAAATTATGGGCGGCGCGCCGCGTTTGGCCGAATATTTAAGCCGTCGCCCGCAGGTTCTGGAAAGCGTTTTGAGCCCCGGATTTTTTGATAGTCCACCGTGCAAAGATGAAATGAGCGCCGAACTGGAGAAAATACTACAACGCTCGGACAACCTGGAAGATGTCCTTGTTGCGACCCGGCGTTGGGCCAACGACCGGCGTTTTCAGGTCGGTGTGTTGAGCCTGCTTATGAAGTTGGGGCAGACCGGTTCCGCCCTGGCCTTGTCGGATATTGCAGATACCTCCATCACCGCCCTGCTTTTCAGGGTCGAAGAAGAAGTGGTGTCTCAACATGGCCGTATCGCGGGTTCGGCCATGGCGATTCTGGCCATGGGCAAGCTCGGAAGCCGCGAAATGACGCCGGAATCCGACCTTGATCTGGTTTTTGTTTATGATACGCCGCCTGATCAGGCGGCTTCTGACGGGCCGAGACCCCTCAGTCCCGGACATTATTTCGCGCGCCTGAGCCAACGCCTCATCAATGCCATCACGGCACAAACCAGCGAAGGCGATCTTTACGAAGTGGATATGCGTCTTCGCCCATCGGGCACCGCCGGACCGATAGCCTCGAGCCTGGAATCGTTTCATCAATATAATGATGAGGCCGCCTGGACGTGGGAACAGATGGCCCTGACCCGGTGCCGTATTATCAGTGCGGGGGGCGATTTGGACAAAAAAATATCAACGATCATCGATGCGACGCTGACCCGTAAACGCGATCCGGACGTCTTGCTTGGAGATATTGCCGAGATGCGTAAACGCATGCTGCAAACCCACAAAACTGATTTCATCTGGGACGTCAAACATATCCGCGGCGGCCTCGTCGATGTGGAATTCATCGCCCAGTACTTGCAATTGCGTTACGCCCACGATTACCCCGATATTCTCGCCCGGGATACCAGGACAGCGCTGCAAAACCTGGTCGCCAAAGGATTGTTAGACGCGGACGCTGGTCGGGATTTATTACAGGGCCTTGAGCTGTGGATCGGCCTGCAAGGCATGTTGCGGTTGACCATCCCGCGTCAAATACGCCAACGCCGAAGCCACGATATTCCCGAAAGTCTGCTTGAAAAACTGGCCCGGATTGGAGGCGCTCCTGACTCCAGCGCCTTGATCGACAAAATGGCGTCGAGCGCGATAAAGGTGCTCGCCCGTTTCAACGCCATCATCGCCGATCCGGCTGAACGACTTCTTTAGGGTTTCTCCAGAATTGCAATAAAATTGGCCGACCAGATCGGCGGCGGGTCCGTGAGCAGGGCGTTGAAAATTCGCTCTACTATGGCATTGGTCATGCGCCTGACGGCGCTGCCGCGCGAGTAGGGGAGGCAGGCCCGACAATCAAGATCGGCAGCCATTGCCAGTTGCCGGATATTTCCCGGCGCGTAGAGCGCCTTATGGGTCAGATCGTTGAATTGGTACTGCAATCCCCAAGGTGAGGCGACGTTGGGGACGCGCAAAATAATTTGTCCGTCGGGTTTAAGAATTTGAACGATTTTGGCAAGCAGCGCCACACCTTCGCCGTGCGAAAAATGCTCAAAGACATCAAGCAGGACGATGCGGTCGAAGGGTTGCCCTTTGTAGTCTTCGAAAAATGCTTCGAATGATTGCGTTGATACGCGCTCGCTAATGGACGCGGGCATGTACTCTTTGGCCTTGGCATCCATCTCGACACCTTGAAAGTCGTGAACACCCTTGGCCTCAAGGAAGGCCAAAAACAAGCCGACGCCGCATCCTAGTTCCAGAACCCGGTGTTCTGGCCTGAAAGCGGCCGGCTGCCATATATTGCGGCCAAATTCAGCCAGGTGTTTTTTGCGCACTTCGGCGCGAACATACGTCCGGTGCGTATCGTAGACACTGTAGAAATCTTCGGGTTTGCTGAAATCCATGGTTCTCTGCGAAGCTCGCTTAAACTATGTGTAAGGTGACTTTGGAATACATAACCCCTATCAGCCGGTCAATGAGAAACGTTTAATAATGACAACAGACCAAGGAACCCACTCCATGACTCTTAACCCCGGAGACAAAGCTCCCGCTTTCGACTTACTTACCGATGGCGGCGGGACGCTTTCGCTTAAAGAACTTAAAGGCAAGAACGTCGTTTTGTATTTCTACCCCAAAGACAGCAAAGTGGGTAATAATAAATAGTTGTTATTTTTCAATGTATTATATGTTTTGATTTATGTTTGTGTAGGTTATGTGAAGAGTATTGTCTTGTAGCGATTGCCTCCCCTACGGGATTCCAGTGCTACACAAGTTTAAGTCATTGATTCTAAAAGATGAGCATTATCAATAACTTGGGTCAAAGTTGGCAATCCCCCACTGCTACACAAGTATGCTACACAAGTCCTCCAGAATCGGTCAACTGGGGCTGGTCAAAAGTCCTGCTAAAAGTGTGATATTTCGACGTTAGATGCCGCTTCCGCCGCCTTTGTTGTGAACCAGATACGGGCGGGTTAGATGCCGCTGCTGCTGCCCTTGTTGTGAACCAGATAGGGGTGGGTTATAAGCCGCCGCTGCTGCCCTTGTTGTGCACAAGGAAGGCTTTTTTTGAGTCCCCCCCCCCCCCCCTCAACTTCAGCCACATAATAGTTATGACTGCCGTCAACGGTCAGGTTGAAGATGGGAATGGGCTGATTGATGCGCTCGATGCCGCCCAACCTTATCTGGTCGCCATCGCCCACTACTTTGTCGCCGGTGCGCAACTCGCCTGCGGTAATCCATTCATCGCCACCGATGGCGAAGGGATGTCCTTCGGTCACCAGCAATCCGTCATTCAGGCGCAGGTAGGTGTCCGCATTTGATTGGTATAAGCGAACCACCTTGTTGGCAACCTTCTCGCCGGATGTGAAGTCATAACTGGTCACTTCGTCGCCGATGTCGATGTCGGCAATGAACTTGTAGGTGCCGTCGCCCATCAAAACGGGAGTCTCGGCAATGAAGCAGGAACCACCACCGCTTGAACCGCCATCACTTCCGCCATCAGAACCTCCGCCACTGCCGCCATCACCGCCGCCACCTGTTGCTGCAAAGGTCGCATTGATACTGGTCACCATCGCCTTTACGGCGGCTTTGGTGGCGGTATCACCAGTGCTACCAAGAACGGAACGCATCGCCTTTTCCTCGTCAGTGCCAAGGGTGATGCCTTGCAGCGATTGGGTGGCTGGTATGGCTGCTAACAGGGATGCCGTCTGGGGGTAGATTTTCAAGGAGTCGGGGGCGTAATCCTTGCCGGTTTTTAGTTGGGCGATGCGCACCAGCCAGCCTTGGGTCATTTCGCCCTTGTGAACCTGCTTGTCGCCGTCAAAGTCGTAGGCTTTCATCCAAGCCATTTCGCCCTTCAGTTGACTCACCCGCATCTTGCCAATAGGCAATCCTTTGTCGCTCCAAGAAGTCTCGGGTAAATCGCCGATGATGGATAGGTAAGGCACCGCACCAGTGCCGTCATCAATCAACAGGTCGGCAAGGGATTGGCGCTGGTAGCCCTGCGTCGTCTGGCAACCAGCCAGCAACCCCGCACCGCCAACAGCCAAGGTCGCCTGTGAAGCGCCAATGATTACCTGCCTGCGTGTGGCGAAGCGCCCAAGAATGCCTTGGGCGGTGATTTTCGTCGTCATCGTGATTATCCCCTGATTCCCTGCCTGTCCTTTGGGTTGTATAATGTCACAGGTTGTGCAGATTTCAAGAAGTTGATGATTGAATGAACCGATGAATAGCCCCTGTCGCCTTCCCAGAAGCCCATACAGCGATTTTTATTGGTGTCAGGGGTGTCAAGGCACCCTGCGCTGGCAATAACGGCTTGTCGGTAAAGCCTGCGTATTAACGTCAAACATCACAAGCCAAAAAAAATCTGCGCCGTTGATTTTGGCGCAGATTCCCTTGATTCTATTGCACTGGTAAATGTGTGATGTTGGTATCCGTATTTATTCGTCTGGCTTTAAGTGAACCACCGTCACCACGATTTCCACCATCACCGTGTTAACAGCGTGGTCAGGCACCGTGGTAACAGCGTGGCGGCGGTGATGGCGCAGTTATTTTGGCGCAATCCCGGGTGGATATTTTTGGAGCGGTGGCGCAGTTATAAATACGGGTGATTCCAACTGGTAAATGGCGGTGCTAAAAATGATCAAAATATCTCCCTCCCTGAATATGCTAAAGCCGGATATGGCTTTTGCCCTAAAATGGCTTTCCGATGATGAACGCAATCGGCTGATACGGCTTGTGCTGGATATGACTCCGGCTCAATATCGACTCGTCAGATATGGATGGGGGATTGGTGATGGTCGCAAGCGATAAGTTAAAAAGAGTCCGTGCAAAACAAAGCGCTAAAGATGCCAAAGATGCCAAGGATGCTGAACTTGATGAACTTGTTGAACTTGCTGAACTTGCTGAACTTCGTAAACGGGCTCAGCGTTCAATCAAAAATAAGGAATATTCCGCCACGGTTCATACTGCATTAACTGCCACAAGGTCGCATCAGTTGATGGATGATATTCTGGCTTGTGGTGATTGGGATGATGGTAATCTGAACGAATGTAAATCGTTGTATTGCGCAAAAAAGGGAACCCGTAAAAAATCAGGTGATGCCAAGTCGTGTTATAAGCGAACCACTGCTGAACAAAATGTCCTGATGGATGGTGTATTGGAACGATATGGCAATGATGATGCCGAACTTCGTAAAAACCTTCGTTCCGTCACCATACTATTTTCAGTCTTCGGATTTGATTTAGATAAGAATGGTAATCCGGTATTTCCGATAGATGTAAGCCGAACTGGTGCATTGTCTGGCACAGTCATCAAAGCACGGGATAAAGCCGTGGCGCAGTTAGGTCGCCTAAAAAAGAATTTTAGCGATGTTGCTTGGTTGGGTGGATACAGTTGGGAGATTCAACATATTGATAAACTGGGTCCAAAAAAAACCAACTCGCTGGATGATTTAATCAAGCATTCAGCATCACCAAAAGAACGCCTTGTATCAGATTGTCAAAAAATAATCCGCACGCCAGCACAAGATAAATGGAACAAGCATTTCATCAACTTTCATTGCCACCTTGTCGTTGATTTGCGTGGCGCTGATGGCGATGATTTTAGGGATTTCTGCCATAAGATTTGGGGAACGGATGATAACAAAAAACGCCCTGTTCGTGATGGCGTGCTGGTTAAGCGATTCGTCAAAGAAGAATATAAAAACGTGCCGGATTCGTTAAGCACGCTGGCGCAATATCCTTTTCGGAACCAGTGGTCATATAAATCCGATTACGATGGAACCGATGATGATGGTCATCGTGATGATGTCGTGGATGATGGTGATACACTGGAACCCAAGATGTTATCGGCGTTGGTCAACGGCACCACGCTGTTAAATCGTAAAATCAATATCGTGCTGGATTATAACTGGATAACTGATTCAGTATCAGATGAATAAGTGAACCATCGTTGTCGTCTGATAAGTGATTCAATGTCTAAAGGATAATAACTGTTCATAGATGTCTTTGACTCTTGGTGTTAAAAGAATAGGGAATATTGGTATACTTATAATGGTTCACCAATAATACCTTTACTATTATAAGGGGGGTGTCCGTAGGATTTGTTTTGATGCCAAAAATCCCCACTATATCAATCTGTTATGGCATGCCGGATTTTCCGATTCCTCCTTGAATCCCAAAAAGTGCCAAGATACTACGGTTTTTGTGTGCGCCACCATCGCCAGACTCAAAAATATGGATACCTTAATCCCGCCTACACGAACATTGCCACGGGGGGGGGGGCTATTTCGACTCACGGTTTTGCTTCGCCATTTTCTGAACGGCGTCACGATTGTCGGCTCTGGCATTGCGGTTCGTCAGCGCCTTCTTGCGATTGGCTATTACCTTCGCCTGATTATCCAGTTGGCGTTTTTTCGTATCCAGCGCCGTCGCTAAATCTTCCAGCACGCTTTCATCCGCAAACTCATAAAATCTCATCAGCATTACCTCCACCAGTATTTAGCGGCGCAAATCAGGGTGTTCCAAAAACCCCTCTGGATTTTGATTTAATAACACCAGTGTTTCTGCGGGTCACGCAGAGCAGATTAAGTGTGCTCAAATACAGTTGTTAATGAACACACTCAATGGTAGTCTTATTGCCAAGCAATCAGATAAAAGGAACATCCCAAATGAATGCCAAGCGTGTCGCCTTGTATGCTCGTGTCAGTATGGATTCCCAGTCGTGCGATAATCAGTTGCGCCAGTTGCGGGATGTTGCCGCACGCAATGGGTGGGTCGTTGTCCAAGAATATGTTGATGATGGCATTTCTGGTGCCAAGGGTCGGGATAAACGCCCAGCCTTTGATGCGCTTCTCAAGGCTGTCGTTCGCAAGGATTTCGATATTGTCATGGCGTGGTCGGTTGATAGGCTGGGCAGGTCGTTGCAGCACCTGATTGGATTCCTTGGTGATATTCATTCCAAGGGCGTTGATTTATTCCTGCATCAGCAGGGGTTGGATACAACGACTCCGTCGGGGCGGATGATGTTCCAGTTGCTTGGCATATTCAGTGAATACGAACGGGCGATGATTCAGTCCAGAGTCATTTCAGGATTGGAACGGGCAAAAGCCATGGGTCGGTTTGGTGGTCGCCCAAGGGTATCGCCAAAGATTATCACCGCCATTCTTGATAAGCATTCAACCGGATTGTCGCTGCGCAAGATTGCCAAGCAAGTCGGGGTCGGGGTTTCCACCGTCCAGCGCACCTTAAAGGCGGCGTAGGTCAAATGATAAAGCGGCTTCTCACAATCACCCTTAAAAGCCTTGGCGTGCTTATGGTTGGGGGCGTGGCATTCATTGTCGGCGCAAATATGAACAAGGAATAGTCGGATTAGCCCTTGCCGCCGCCAGCGCCACCACCTGCATTGCCACCACCGCTTGAACCGCCACTACTGCCTCCACCTGAACCACCACCACTTTCTCCGCCGCCGCCAACGGCTGCGAATGTTGCGTTGATGCTGGTCACCATCGCCTTTACGGCTGCTTGGGTCGCCGTATCGCCGGTACTGCCCAATACCGAACGCATTGCCTTTTCCTCGTCAGTGCCAAGGGTGATGTCTTGCAGGGATTGGGGGTTGGGTATGGCGGCAAGTAAGGATGCCGTCTGGGGGTAGATTTTTAAGGCATCAGGGGCGTAGTCTTTGCCGGTCTTTAGTTGGGCAATGCGCACCAACCAGCCTTGGGTCATTTCGCCTTTGTGAACTTGCTTGTCGCCGTCAAAGTCATAGGCTTTCATCCAAGCCATTTCGCCCTTCAGTTGACTCACCCGCATGGTGCCGATGGGCAGTCCTTTGTCGCTCCAACTGGTTTCCGGTAGGTCGCCGATGATGGATAGGTAAGGCACCGCACCCGTGCCGTCATCAATCAACAGGTCGGCAAGTGATTGTCGCTGGTAGCCTTGGGTTGTCTGGCAACCGGCCAACAAAGCAATCGCCAGTAAGGCGCATAGGTGTCTCATAGTTGATGTCCCCTGATTCCCTCGTATCTCACAATATCCCAGTGGTTGCATAATGTCAGATAGGGGGTGGATTTCAAGGATTTGGTGGCATCTGGTAAAAAAAATGCCATGTCGCCAAAAAAAGCGACCCTCTCAGATGCGTATATACAGCCGTTAAGGTTTCTCTGGATGCGCTGGGGTGGCAAAAAAGGAATGGCTCTCTGTGCCGCTTATATTGACACACAGACGATTTTTGGATTTTTCCATTGTGCGGAATGGCTGATTTGCTTGATAATACAGTATAAAAATCCGGATTGTCAATCAAGTTGATGTAATGTTGGTGCAGTTAGTTGCCTTATTTTCTTGATTCGGGGGTTTTTCAAGCCCGTTTTTATTCAGATTAAGGTAGGCACAACTGGTTTAGTCACCCTTTTTATTCTTATGGAACCCGCTTGGGTCGATGATACGGCGTGCTTCTCGCTCGATTAGGATATGGGAATAGTAGGTTTCAATCTGCTTCACCGATGTCCCCATATTCTTTGCCAACAAATAAATGTCCACCCCATCACGCAGGCGAGTCGTGGCATAGAAATGTCGCAGGCTATACAGCGAACGCCTTCCGCCCTCATTGATTCCATCCTTCGCTATTCTCAAATCCAAATCGTTTAGGATTACAGCAAAGGTTTCCTTGAAACTTTTTACGTGCTGTCCTTTTCGATTCACCCACAGCAAGGAGTCCGGTTTCCTATCAGGGTGATTCACAAATGCGGCGTTACGAATATCAATCAGTTCTCTTTGCCCCGTCACATAACGGCTTCCTGTTTTTCCGTTACGAACGCTTATCAGCACTTCTCGTCCATCATAAGAATCCCAATAATCATCAACGTCACCAGACTCTTCAAAATAATCATCTACATTTACAACCTCGCCATACAACGCCTCGGCTTCCTCTACGGTCACAACCCCGTCACCCAACATTTCCTTCGCAGTAGATTGGGGAACGAACCAGTCACCATCACCAATAAGTTTAACGTCCTTGATTCGAAGATTTCGGCACTCGCCAACACGCAAGCCTGAATGAGCCAAGAACATCACAAAGTTATAAAGCAGTGCTCGCTGATGAACGATTCTTGGGTTCACACGGTCTCTAAAACTTCCGTTTTCCGCTTCAAGGATTCGGGTTGCCAAGTATTTTTCAAGGCGCTCGAACTCATCATCCTCAAATCCGGCACGGCGTTTTTTGTCTGGCTTGGTGCGGTCATAGGTCGGCAGTTCGGCAAGAGTCAGCCACCGGTTCACAACGCCATAGCGCATAATCTGATTGAATACGCCTTCATCACGGGCTTGGGATTGGGCGCTCGGCCTTTTGATGGAAGCATTCTTGAACCGGCGCTTGAACCCCAATCCGTGCGATACGTTCCTCACCTTGTCCTTGTTGGTTTCCCACTGCTCCATTCGCCATTTATGTAATGCGGCAACGTCGGTTCCGGTAAAGGTGTCTACCTCCTTCTTGTCCCAGAACGGAACGAAGTAAGATTTGATAGTCCAGTCAGCCAAATCGTATACGGATTGGCTCACACCCTTCGCTCCAATCTTCAAGCGGTGGCCTAAATCAACCAAGTAGGCTTCCGCCAGATTGCCGAAGGTCTTGCTGAACACGGTCACCTTTCGGCGTTGGCGTTCCCGCAACTCATCATATCGGCCACGGGCAATCTGGATTGCCTCAACCTCATCGGGCGTTCCCGTCGTGCGGCGTTCATACTTGTTGTGAATGTTGGGAATGCGCATCCGGTAGTGCAGGTTGCTGTCCGGCTTGGTGCCTGCACGTCGGTATACAATCACATGCCCATCCCGTTCTCGGGATATGATTATGTCTTTGTCCAACACTCCGCCTGTCATCACATTACCTACTGCTATTGATATTGGGCAGCACAAGCCCGTAGATTTGTGTAACTATCGTGTAGATGCTATATGGTAAAATCAGTAAAATCAAGATGCTGTGTAGGATTTGTGAATGTGGTTAAGGTTGCATTAGAATAAAGGAATGTATAAATGGTGCAAATAGAAGTTGGCGATGAAGCTACTGATTTTACTTGTAAAACTGATAATGGTGGCGAACTTTCATTACAATCATTGCGTGGGCAAAATGTCATTCTCTATTTTTACCCAAAGGACAGCACGCCGGGTTGCACCAACGAGGCCAAGGATTTTCGCGATCTTCACGACAGCTTCAAGGAGGCGGGGGCGGTCGTGCTTGGGGCGTCGAAGGATAGCGTCAAGCGGCATGATAACTTCAAGGCCAAGAACGATCTTCCATTCCTGCTCTTGTCCGACGAAGAAGGAACCCTGTGCGCAGCCTACGGCGTGTGGGTATTAAAAAAGCTCTACGGGCGTGAATATATGGGCATCGAGCGGGCGACATTTCTGATCGATGCTGAAGGCCTTATCAGGGAGGTTTGGCACAAAGTTAAAGTCAAGGGGCACGTCAGCGAGGTGCTGATCGCCCTGAAAGCATTATAATCGGTTTAACCTTGGCGCTCGTCATGGTTATAATAGGCACATAATATGAAGTGGCATTTGGGCAGGGAACTGGATATATGAGCGACGAGGAAGAAGACATCGAAGAAGAAGGCGAGGAGGGCGAAGCCGAATCGGGTGGCGGTAAGAAAAAGCTGTTCATTATTATTGGTGTCGCCGTTGTCCTGCTGCTTGGCGGTGGTGGGGCCGGAGCTTACTTCATGGGCTTCTTTGGGGGCGGAAAGCATGAGCCCGAAGAGGTCGTGGTCATCCCCCCCGGACCACCCGTTTACCATGAATTTCCACAACTGGTCGTTGATCTGAAGAAAAAGGGCAATCGCACCAATTACATCAAGCTCAAGGTTGTCGTTGAGATCGTCACTCGTGATCTGCCGTTACTGGTCGCCCAGGAATTGAAAATTGTCGACAAGATGCAGGGCTATCTTCGCTCGCAGACACGCGAAGGGGTCGCCGGTGGGGCTGGCACCGAACTCATGCGCGACGGCATCACCAAAATCGTCACCGACGTTATGGGCGATGTGAAGATCGAAGGCGTGCTGTTCAGGGAAATCTTGCTTCAATAAGGTTCAAGCCCCTCAAGCGCCGGGCGCTCACTCCGCTCTCTTGGCTCGCCGCATAAGCGGCGGCCTGCAGTCGCGGGCTTGTAAGACACATTATAATTGGCGACAGGATACAGCTCCTGTCGCCAATTATATTCTGACTTCCAGAGGCCCAGCCAAGGGGCCGGAGGCACCGCCCGGCGCTTGAGGGGCTTGCACCTTAAATGAGCGGGTTAAAGGCCATCTTCTTCATTCCCCTTAACCCGCGCCGCCAGCGCGGCTGCCATGAAATCATCTAAGTCGCCGTCAAGCACTCCTTGAGTGTTTGATGTTTCAATGCTTGTCCGCAGGTCTTTAATCATCTGGTAGGGTTGCAGGACGTAGGAGCGAATCTGATGCCCCCAGCCGATGTCGGTCTTGGCGTCGTGGGCGGCCTGGGATTCATCCTCGCGTCTTTGTATCTCGGCCTCGTACAGGCGGGCTTTCAACATGCTCATGGCGGCGGCCCGGTTTTTGTGTTGCGAGCGGTCATTCTGGCACTGCACGACAATATTGGTCGGTAAGTGAGTGATGCGGATGGCGCTATCGGTTTTGTTGATGTGCTGACCACCGGCACCCGAAGCGCGGTAGGTATCGACGCGTAAATCCTTGTCCAGGATTTCAATATCGATGGCATCGTCGATGACCGGATAGACCCAGATGGAAGAAAAACTGGTGTGGCGACGGGCGCTGGAATCATAGGGCGATATTCTGACCAGTCGATGGACGCCGCTTTCCGTCTTCAGCCACCCGTATGCATTGTGGCCGGAAATTCTTATGGTTGATGACTTGAGTCCGGCTTCCTCGCCAGCGCTTTCCTCCAGCCATTCAACCTTGTGGCCTTTGCTTTCGGCCCAGCGGGTATACATGCGCAGCAACATTTCAGCCCAGTCCTGGGCTTCTGTTCCCCCGGCCCCGGCGTGAACTTCAAGATAGGCGTCGTTGGCGTCCACCTCGCCGGAAAGAAGGGTCTGCAATTCCGCCTTGGCGGCGGTCTTGTGGGCTGTTTCCAGAGCCGCTTCGGCTTCAGCGATAATGTCAACGTCGCCTTCGGCTTCGCCCATTTCCAGAAGCTCCACATTATCGTCAAGCTCCTGGGTTAAGCCATCGATGGCCTTCAGGCCATCTTCCAGGCCGGTCCGCTCCCGCATCAGGGTCTGGGCGCGGGTCGAATCATTCCAGAAGTCCGGGTTTTCCGATAAGGCGTTTAGTTCTTCCAGGCGGCGTCCGGCATTGTCGTAGTCAAAGATGCCTCCTTAACAGTTCCAGCGACTGTTTTATTTCCTGGGTAAGGGCGACGATTTCGGCGCGCATGTTTTTATCTTTCTTTCGTGTACGTGAACAATGGCTTTGGTTTTAGCGTCGATGGGCGATCAATACAATCCGCCAGTGCCGCTTGCCGGTGCGCCGCTTGAGGCGGTAATGCCCCGCAACACCTGTGCTTCACCACTTGGAACCGTTCCCGGTTTGAAGGCTTCCAGGATGACTTTCCGCTCGCCGCTTCGGGCTGGTCGACCGGTCGTCGCATTAACCCTGACCAAGCGAATTCCGGGCGGGATTCGGAATGGCGTGGCTGTGCTGTCGGCTAGGGCTTCGCTCATGAAATCACGGAAAATAGGGGCTGCGACGGACGCGCCCTGTTCCCGGCGTCCCAGGGACCGGGGGGTGTCGAAACCGGTAAATACACCGACGGCAAGGTCTGGCGAGAAACCGATAAACCAGGCATCGACACTTTTGTTGGTGGTGCCGGTTTTGCCAGCCAACGGCTTGCCGACGGCGCGAATGGAACGACCTGTGCCGCGCTCGACCACGCCCTCGAGCATGGAAACGATCTGGTAGGCGCTGGCCGCATCCGTCAGCTGTTGACGAGGGTCTGGCAACACCGGCACGGGTTGGCCGGTCCAGAATGAAGCGCGACAATCACGGCAGGTTCGCTCGTCGTGGCTGAGAACCTTGGCTCCATGGCGGTCCTGAATGCGGTCGATCAGGGTTGGTCTGATTTTCTTACCACCGTTGACCAGCATGGCGTAGCCCGCCGTCAGGTGGAGCAATGTCGTTTCCCCGGAACCTAATGCCATCGCCAACTGTTGTGGCATTTTTTCCGTCAATCCAAAGCGGGTGGCATATTCGGAAATTTTGTCCATGCCGACAGCCTGGGCCAGACGGACGGTCATCAGGTTGCGGGATTTTTCAAGCCCCAGGCGCATGGTGCTGGGACCGTAAAATTTCTTGGTGTAATTGGCGGGCCGCCATTTTGGCAATCCCGCCCCCTGGTCGATGACAAACGGCGCGTCAAGGATTAAAGTCGAAGGCGTATACCCCGAATCCAGGGCCGCCAGATAGACGAATGGCTTGAACGCCGAACCCGGTTGCCGCATCGCTTGTGTCGCTCGGTTGAATTGACTTAATTCGTAGTCGTAACCACCGGTCATCGCCAGAATGCGCCCGGTATGAGGGTCCATGGCGACCAGTGCGCCTTCAATTTCGGGAATTTGTCTCAGCGCGTGGGTGCCTTCCGGGTAGAGCTTGCCCTTGGAGTCAACAAGCAGCGCCTCGACGGCGATGACATCGCCGGGAACCAGCACATCGGACGGGCGTTTGACCTTTGCCCCCAGTCTTTCTTTCTTGGCCCATGGCCGGGCCCATTTAAGCTGGGCCAGTGGGATGTGTCCGCTTTGCCCATCGCCAAAACCAATGCTGGCAGTGGCGTCGTCCAATTCCAGGACCACGGCCATCTTCCATTTACCCAAACCGGGAACGGGCTTGATGGCGGCCAGTCTTTGTTGCCAGGATTGTCCGGATGTGTCCTCTGCAAGATGCATTAAGGGGCCGCGCCAGCCATGGCGGCGATCATAAGCCTGCAGGCCTTTCTTGACGGCTCTGTCGGCGATCTCCTGAAATTTTGGGTTGAGGGTGGTTCTGACGGACAATCCACCCTTGTAGAGTTCTTTTTCACCGTAGCGATCGGCCAGTTCCCGGCGCACCTCTTCGGCAAAAAATTCTGCAGTGACGAATTGGGTTTCTGAGCGCTTGCGCGTTATCAATGGCTCGGCTTTGGCCAAGACGGCATCATCGGCGGTAATGACGCCGTCTTCGAGCATGCGGCCAATGACCCAGTTGCGGCGGTTCAGCGCCGCCTTGAGCTTTCGCACCGGATGATAGTTATTCGGTGCTTTGGGCAGGGCCGCCAAATAGGCGACTTCTGCAATGCTCAGTTCGGCCAGTGGTTTGTCGAAGTAGTTCAAGGCTGCCGCCGCCACCCCGTATGATCCGAAGCCCAAATAAATTTCATTGAGGTAAAGCTCCAGAATCCGGTCTTTGCTAAAGGCGCGCTCTATTCTGAAGGCGAGGATGGCTTCTTTTATCTTGCGGTCCCATGACACCTCGTTGGTTAGCAGGAAGTTTTTCGCCACCTGCTGGGTAATCGTCGAAGCGCCGACCTTGCGACGTGAACCACCGTAATTCTTGATGTTGATGATCACGGCGCGGGCGACGCCAAGGAAATCGATTCCCGGATGGTGGTAGAAATTTTTGTCCTCGGCCGCCAGGAAGGCGTTGACGATACGCTTGGGCATCGCCCGTATGGGCACGAAAACCCGCTTTTCGATGGCGTATTCGGCGAGTAATCGCCCGTCACCGGCGTGCACGCGTGTCATCACCGGCGGCTCGTAATCGGCAAGCTGGCGGTAATCAGGCAGATCCTGGCCGAATTTATTGAAGACGAAGAGCAAGCCGCCGACGCCAATGAACGCCAGCACCAGCAGCAATCCTAGAAAGGTGAACAGTGCTCTAAGCATTGCGCATACATCCGAAAATGAAACAAAAGGAAATCTAGTGCTCAAATGTGGCCGGGTTAGGGCGGCGACAGCTTAGCAGATTCTATTTCTTATAGGCTTCTTCGATATTGGAAAAATAACCGGTGACGGCCTGGACTATGCCACGGGCAAGCTTGGCGCGGTATTTTTTATTTTTCAGCGCCTTCTCGTCGCTGCGGTTAGACAGGAATCCCAGTTCGACCAGGACCGACGGCAAGTCGGGGGCTTTCAGGACGGCGAAGCCGGCGAAGCGGTGGGTATTGCGTAGAACCTTGGTATGGCGGCGCAGTTCCTGGACCAGGCCGGTGGCGAATCTTGAAGATTGATTCATGGATTCCCGTTGTGCCAGGTCGATCAGGATATTTGTTACCTCGGGTGTTTCTCCAACAAGATTGATGCCGGCGATAAGGTCGGCCTTGTTCTCTCTTTCGGCCAATGCCGCGGCCTCGCGATCCGAGGCTCGTTCGGACAAGGTATAAACCGAAAGCCCCCGGGTCTTGTTATTCTTAATGGCGTCGGCATGAACGGACAGGAACAATTCCGCGCCGGCATTGCGGGCCCGAAGGACGCGTTCACGCAGGGGCACAAAGATATCTCGGGTCCGTGTCAGGGACACCGTGAACAGTCCTGTGTTTTCAAGCTGCTTCTTTAGTTCGCGGGCCATCGCCAGTGTTATGTGTTTTTCATAAATTCCGCTGATGCCGATGGTTCCCGGATCAACGCCGCCGTGACCGGGATCGATAACGACGATTCGTTTGGCCTGGGCCTCCTGCACGACGTTGGGTTCGGGCTTTGTTTTTGGAGGGGCGAACACGGCTGTGGAATTGTGTGTGTTTGGGCTTAAGGCTTTTGGCTTGCCGCTGAAGGCGGCTTGGGAAACCGAGCCCAGGTCGATGACCAGCCGGTATCCGTTGTTGCCATCAGGATTGAGAATAAAACTTTTTTCGATACTGGGCGGGCGGTCGACATCGAGCACGATTCGCGACACTCCCGGTTGAAATAACCCATAGCGCAGCTTCTGCAACATGCCGGTATTGCCCGGCAGCGGCCTGGGCGGCAGTCGCCAACCGACTTCCGGCAAGTCAATAACGACCCGGTAAGGCTTGGCCAGGGTGAAAACCTTGAAAGCGACCTTGTCGGTTAAGTCGAAAACCAGCCGCGTTGTTTTTCCTTGAATTCCAACGCGCACATCGGTGACCACGGCCTCGGCAGCATGGGCCACTGTCGAACCCATGCACCAGACCAATACCGTCAATGCGATAACAAACCGCTTCATTGATTCCCTCAATTAACCAGATAAAAGCAACATTACGATTGTCGAACTAAATTCCTACCGTTATGTTAACATCACGACACTGGGCATTCAGTTTTTTTAAGGACGCTCGGGTCTGTATAAACGCAGAAATGCAACAATACGAACACTTTAAAACGAGTTTTTCATGCCGGATAGAGCAGCGCGAACATTCATGAAGGAAGCCCCGTCCTTACGGGCGGGCGCCATTTCGTTCGAATGCGCCGCCGGCGTTTCACGAACACGCGTCGATCCCCATAACGGATTTACCTCCACGGGTGGACCGACGCAATGGAGTTTCAGTTTAAATGTCTACCAACAAAATGATAATCGACGCTGCCCACCCGGAAGAAACCCGGGTTGCGGTTCTCAGTGGGAATCGACTTCAAGACTTTGATGTTGAATCCGTTTCACGGAAGCAAATCAAGGGTAACATCTACCTCGCTAAGGTAATCCGGGTCGAACCGTCCTTGCAGGCGGCCTTTGTCGATTACGGCGGGAACCGTCATGGTTTCCTGTCCTTTAGCGAAATTCATCCCGATTATTACCAAATTCCCATCGAGGACCGTCAGGCCCTGCTGGCCGAACATGAGGCAGCAGCAATCGAGGAAGAGGCCACTGATGAACCTGCCGAAGAGGCGGTGGGCGACGGCGAGCCTGACGATCAGGACGAAAAAGATCAACCTGACGCAGAGGCTTCCTCTGATGACGTAGGCGCCGAGTCCGTGAACGGCGGTGAAGATGATGATGTCGAGGAGGAAGCTGGCGCGCCGAAATCGACTCGCAAGGGTGTTGAAACCCTTGGTGGGGACGATACCGAAGAAACACGCCCCACACGGCGGGTTCATAATCATCGTCATTATAAAATTCAGGAAGTTATCAAGCGCCGCCAAATTCTGCTGATCCAGGTCGTCAAGGAAGAACGTGGTAACAAAGGCGCTGCGCTGACCACTTATATTTCGCTTGCCGGTCGTTATTGCGTGCTGATGCCCAACACCGCAAGGGGCGGCGGCATTTCCCGCAAAATTACCAACGGTGCCGACCGCAAGCAGTTGAAAACGATCCTCGCGGACCTGAAAATCCCCGAAGGAATGGCGGTTATCGTCCGGACTGCTGGCACCAAACGCTCGAAAGCGGAAATCAAGCGCGATTATGAATATCTGGTGCGATTGTGGGATAGCGTCAGGGATTTAACACTGGAATCGTCGGCTCCCTTTCTTGTTCACGAAGAGGGCAACCTGATCAAACGTTCAATCAGGGATCTTTATACGGGCGATATCTCGGAAATCATCGTCGCCGGTGAGGCCGGTTACAGGTTGGCCAAGGATTTCATCAAGCTGTTGATACCAAGCCACGCCAAGCGCGTGCAACCCTATGGAGTGTCTACGGAACCGATCTTCCAGCACTATCAGGTAGAAAGCCAGCTTGACGCCATCCATTCACCCGAAGTGCAAATGAAATCCGGTGCCTATATCGTCATCAATCCGACAGAGGCGCTGGTTTCAATCGATGTTAATTCGGGCCGTTCGACGCGCGAGCGCAACATCGAAGAAACCGCTTTTAAGACCAACCTTGAAGCCGCCGACGAGATCGCCCGACAATTGCGGTTGCGCGATCTTGCCGGATTGATCGTTATCGATTTCATCGATATGGAAGTGTCGCGCAATAATTCGCAGGTTGAAAAGCGTATGAAGGATGCCATGCGCAACGACCGCGCCCGTATCCAGATCGGCCGCATCAGTCCGTTCGGGTTGTTGGAATTGTCGCGCCAACGTCTTCGCATGTCGCTCATCGAAACCAGTTCGGAACCCTGCCCATATTGCGCCGGTACAGGTATCCGCCGCTCGACGGATTCCGCATCTCTGGTGGCCCTGCGGGCCATCCAGGAAGAAGCCAATCGGCAAAATGCAAAGGAACTGATCGTCCATGTGCCGACGGCGGTTGCCCTGTATATTCTTAATCAGAAACGTCCGGCGTTGACCAATATGGAACAGAGCACAGGTCTTTCCATTGTTGTCACCGCCGATGAATCCCTGATTCCTCCCAATCTGCGTATAGAACGGGTTGGTGCTTCGGGTAAAATTGAAGCCGTGAACCACGGTGTCAGCACGGTTGAGGTACAAAGCGAAGATAAATCGAGCAAGCGCCGTCGTCGGCCCCGTCGCCGTAAACAGGGAGATGGTGAGGCTCCGAGCAAGGAAATACAGGGGAATTCCGACGCACAGGAAACCCAGACCAGTGATGTACAAAGCGAGACTGAAGGCGCGACCGCCGTCACGTCAGTCGAGGTCGTTGGTGATGATGAAAAATCCCAGAAACGCCGTCGTCGCGGCAAGCGGGGCGGGCGTCGTCGTCGCGGACGTTCCGATGAGCAGGTCGCCGCAGAAGCCGGGGAAGACGCAACCCCAGCAGTTGTCGGGGAAGTAGACGTCGAAGCACCGCTTAAAGAAGCTAACGAAACGCAAGGCGATGAGCAAAAAGAAGGAGCGGTTATAAAAAAGCCGGCTCGCCGCCGCAGCCGCGCTAAAAAAGTCGAAGCCGGACCTGTAACGCCTGAGTCCGATAAGCCCATTGAGGCCCCCGCTGAAGTTATCGTTCCTGTGGAAGAAGTTGCAGCTAAAGAAGAGAAGCCGAAACGTGCCGGTCGCCCTCGTAAGAAGGCCGCAGAGGCAATTGTTCAGGACATCAAGGCCGATGAGCCCGATCTTGACCCCAAGGTCATCACCGAAGCAGCTAAAACCACGGTCATCAATATTGGTGACAGTGAGCCTGCTGTTAAGGAAGAACCCAAAAAGGGCTGGTGGCGGCGTTAAGCCCGGAAGTCCTTTAGCGCTTCCAGTTGATCAGGCGTTTGCCTGCCTCGGCCATATCTTCATAGGGTCCGGCGAAGGAAAAACGCACAGTTTGGTGACCCCGCTGGGGGTCGAAATCGATGCCGGGGGTGATGGCGACCCCGGTTTCGGCTAGGCAGCGTCGGCAGAATTCCTGACTGTCATTGGTCATGTGCGAGACATCGGCATACAGATAAAAAGCGCCTTCCGCCTTTGATAGCTTGTCAAACCCGGCTTTGGGCAGCATTTCCAACAGCAGGTCACGGTTGCGTCTGTAATTGACGACGAGGCCGTCTAATTCTTCGGCGCAATCGAAGGCTGCGACCCCGGCCAGTTGAGAGAGCGTCGGTGGAGAAATAAACAGGTTCTGTGACAGGCATTCGACAGACCGCGTTAATGTTTCAGGGACGACCATCCAGCCCAGACGCCAGCCGGTCATTGAAAAATATTTTGAAAAACTGTTAATGATGATGGCGTCATCACTGAAGGCGAGAACCGAACAAGCTGGCTGCTCGTAGGTGACACCGTGATAAATTTCATCGGAAATGAGGCGAATGTCGCGCTCTTTGCAATAGCTGACAAGGGCTTCCATTTCGTCGCGGGCGATCATCGTTCCCGTTGGATTAGACGGACTGGCGATAATCAACCCGTCCAGCTCGCCTTCGATTTTCTCAAGGCTCTCCGGGGTTGGCTGAAAATTGTTCTCCGGCCCGACCGGGAGCCCAATAACTTCAATACCCAAAGATTTCAATATGTTGCGGTATGCCGGATAGCCTGGATCAGCGAGGGCGACCCGGGCGCCTTCATCGAAGACGCTTAAGAAAGAGACGACAAATGCGCCCGATGAGCCGGTCGTAACGACAATCCGGCTGCTTGGAACGTCTAGCCCATATGTGTCCTTGTAATGCTGCGACAGGCGGTCGCGAAGTTGTGGGATGCCGAGCGCCAGCGTGTACCCCAGGTGGTCACTGTCGAGGGCTCTGTGCGCCGCTTCGCGGGCCGCTGCCGGGGCGGGCGTTCCCGGCTGGCCGACCTCCATATGCAAAACATTCTTTCCGCTTTCTTCACGGGCGCTGGCGGCAGCCATCACGTCCATGACGATAAAGGGTGATATGGTCCCGCGTTTTGCTGTCTTTAGTGTCATGAGGGCTAGTTTTCGACCATCAAGGCCAGCCCATAACCCCTGGGATCAGATGCCGCCTCGCAACTTTTGGGGTCGAAGGGAAGTCCTTGCAGGCAACCGACCGCGTTCACTCTTCCCAAAGACGGTGTCGCCGCTACCCGATGGCCTTTGGCGATGAGGGCATCGATGGCAGCCTCGTCATAGCCTTGCTCAAAAAAGACAATGTCGGGTTTGCCGCTGTTGTGCAGGCGTTTGGCCGCCATGGCACTTTCCAGGCCTTCAACGTTAACGGCATTGCTCATGGCCACGGATATTAACGCCGTTGGCGCAGTTACCCCACCTGATGCGGCACCGGCAAAAAACAGATCGTTGGAAAAATGGTCAACGGCCAGCATCGGTCCCAGGGAAATCGGGCCGCGACCACCGCTTCCCGGTACGCCAGCCATCAAAATGCCCGTACCTTTGGCGATCAGGCCATTGCCGAATAAACCGTTCATGCTCAAAGCACAGGCGACGGCGGCGCCATCGGCGTCCATAACAGCCAAGGTCGTAGCGGCAGGGTCCTCAAGGGTTTCAACGGGGGCCGGGTTCAGTGAGGTTGCGGGTACATGGGAGTCGGGACGGTAACTGTCCATCAGTGGTTTAATTCTCGAAGCCGAAACCAGATCGAATGATTCGACGGAACTTGTCCCATCAGGGCGCATCCACAAGCTTCGATCACCATATGCCCGGATTGCGGATTCGATGAAAAGATGAGGGCGTACATCCGCTGCGCTATCGCTGAAACGCCGGTTATCAAGCATCATTGCCAGCATCTGGGCGGCAACGGCGCCGCCTGCTGTGGGGGGCGGTGCAAAATGAACCGAAATATCGCCCAGGGGAATTTCAATTGGATTTCGCCAGATGGGCTTGTAATTGACCAGATCGCTGGCACGCAACGCGCCACCACTTGCGGTCACGGCGGCGGCGAAGTCTTCGGCCCCGGGCAACCGGTAGAGGGCCGCCGCACCTTTTTCACGTATGTTGCCAAGGACATTGGCCAGGTTCGGCTGCACCCATTTATCACCTTCGAGTAATAAGCCGCCGGCGACCGGCCTGGCAAAAACTCTGCGTGCCCCTTCTTCAATGAGCAGGGCGTCGCCGATTTTTTGTAAATCATGGGTAAACGCGCGCGATACTTTGACGCCGAAACGGGCTAATCCTTCAGCCGGGGCGACAAGCTGGGCCCAGGGCAGGCGACCGTAACGCGCATGTAAGGCTTGAAAACCGGCCAGATTGCCCGCAATCGCGTTGCCGCGTTTGGAAGCTACGGCATTTTTCGGAGCTCTGGCTAAAAAGTCCAGAACCTTGGTTTCATTTGTCTGTGCGTCATGGACGATGCAAACACCGCCGCCACCCAAGCCGGCGGTTGAGGGCATGGTTACAGCCAAATTGAAGTAAATGGCTGTCGCCGCGTCAACGGCGTTACCTCCGGCCAACAAGACATCCTGGCCAGCCAGCGCCGCGTGCGGCTCGTCGGCGGCTAATCCACCTTTAAATTCACCTGCGCTATTTGTCGCCTCAGCTTGAGCAAGGCCTTTGCCAAGTTCAACAAAATCAGTGCCGATCTGGCTCAGTGAATCGCATCCCGTCAGGGCCAGCAAGGATATCAATAGCAGTGGCGTCATAGCCTTGAATTGACTGGAGCGGTGGCGATCACTACCTTTTAAAGTGATGACATTATTTAGTAAGCTCATAAAATTCATGCGTCCGTCGATTGCCGTCAGGTTGTTGATTATCTTTTTGTGTCTGGCCTTAACAAGTTTTGTATCAGCAAATGCTCAGGCTCGGAAGTTGTCGTTTATTCGCGACGCCGAAATAGAAAATACCATTCGTCTCTATGCAACGCCAATATTCCGGGCAGCTGGGTTAGAACCTTCGGCTATTAACATTTATGTTGTCAACGACAAGACCCTGAATGCCTTCGTCGCGGGTGGGCAAAAATTATTCATCAATACCGGTCTTTTGATGCGAAGTCAGAATGCAGGGCAGGTTATTGGTGTTATCGCCCACGAAACAGGCCATATCGCAGGAGGCCATTTATCGCGAACACGTGATGCCATGAAAAACAGTTCGGCCGCCCGAATCCTGGCGATGGTGTTGGGCGGGGCGGCGGCCATTGGCGGTCGCGGCGATGTCGGTTCAGCGATTATTGCCGGCGGTCAGCAGATGGGCATTCGGAATTTCCTGCAATACAGCCGTACCCAGGAAAGCGCCGCCGATGCGGCAGCCATGCGCTTCCTTGACGCGACCAAGCAATCCTCGAAGGGCATACTGGAATTTTTTAAAATTCTCGGTGATCAGGAATTGTTGAGCGTCAAGCGGCAGGATCCTTACTATCGCTCTCATCCGTTAACCCGCGAGCGAATACATGCAGTCGAGGGCTTCGTTCAGCACTCCCCTTACACGGATAAACGAGAACCAGCGGATTTTATCGAACGACACGCCCGTATGAAGGCCAAACTTCAGGCGTTTTTTGACCCGCCATCTAGAACCCTGCGTAGCTATAAAGAAGACGACCCTAGCATTGAGGCTCGTTACGCGCGGGCCATTGCCTATTATCGACGACCCGACCTGGAACGGGCGATCCCCTTGATTGACGGCCTGATCGCCGAGCGTCCCGCTGACCCTTATTTTCAGGAGCTTAAAGGCCAGATGCTGTTTGAAAATGGCCGTATCCGGGAAGCGCTCCCTTATTATGAAAAATCGGTGCAGTTGGCTCCGGGCTCGGCTTTGCTGCACCGTGCACTGGGCAGGGTGCAGTTGGAAATAGGTGATCCGATACAACTTGAAGGGGCCGTCGAAAACCTTCTTGTCGCCACTAACGCAGACAAAACGGACCCTTTTTCGTGGCGGTTGTTGGGGACGGCTTATGGTAAAATGGATAAACGGGGTGAAAGTTCATTGGCATTGGGAGAAGCGGCTTTGCTGGTTAATAAACCCGCAGAGGCCAAATTCCATGCAGGGCGCGCCGCCGGTTTGTTTAATGAGGGGTCAATCGGCTGGATTCAAGCGCAGGATATTTTGCACGCCGTAGAAAATCAAAAAGCAAAATGACCGGTTCACTAAAAGCCGCCAGGCTCTCCCTGGTGATGTTGATCTGGCTTACGGGGTGTGCCGTTGAACAGGTAAGCGTCGCGCCCGAAGGATTATTGCACGTGTTGGGGCCGTTTCCCGGGTTTTCCCCCGTTGAACTTCCCGGTGACTGGGCTATTGAGAAAGAAGGAAGCCTTGATGAAAGTCAGTTGCAGGTTGTCGATAAACAGGGTGTCCCTTCTTTAAAGGTAACTAATGGCGCTGATTCGTTTGTCGTTGTCAGGCGTACCCGGGCAATGATGCTGGCGACGCCTTTCCTCAGTTGGTCGTGGAATATCGAGCCGCCTTCGGCTTCGGGATACCACCCGATACGCCTTGTCGTCGGCTTCTATGGTGGTGATCTGAAAAGCCCGAGCCGGGGTGGCCAGCCTTTACGTGGTTTAGGCAGCGCTCTGCCGATCCATGATAGGGCGCTTTCAATGACATGGGGGGAATCGGCGCTGCAACGTGGAACCCTATCACCTGCTCCCAAAAGCGATGATCCGCGCGCCGCCCCGCGCTATAGCGTCAGGGGAGGTCGGGAAAACGCCGGATCATGGTGGCTGGAAACCGTCGATCTGTCTGACTTATACCAACGAAGCTGGCCGAAAGACGATTTTGGCAAAGCTCAGATCGTCTTCATCGGTATCGCCGCAGCAGGCGGTCGCCCACCTGCCCCGGTGAACGTGTCGGGTATTGTTTTGTCGCGTTAGCCCGGAAGTGCCCTAAGCCGCATTTCCCGTTCAGATAGGGACGGTTCTTTTCATAGGAAAGTTCAAGGTGATTGTGGTGCCTTCTTGAAGCTTACTTTCAATGTGCATCTCCCCGCCCAGAAGAAGCATAAGATTGCTGCATATATAGAGCCCCAGGCCGGTGCCTTCGTATTCACGTGGTTGGCTATGATCTGCCTGCTGGAATGGCTCCAACGCCTTTACAATATCATTTTCGGACATGCCGACGCCGCTATCGCGCACCTGAGTGATGATCGATCCGTTGTCATGACCCTTGGCGGATATGACGGCATTGCCGCCTTCTGGCGTGAACTTGACGGCGTTGGAAAGCAGGTTGTTAATGATCTGCATGACCGGTCTGCTATCGGCGTAAAGCATGGGAGTGTTGTGTTCAATTTCATATGTCAGGCTAATATTTTTTGCTTTGGCTTGCAGGGCAATGAGTTCGACGGACTCCATAATCAAAGTGGCGAGATCTAGGGGTTCATCGGTTAATTCGTAATTGCCAGCTTCAATTTTTGCGAGATCGAGAAGGCCATTGATCAGGCTGACCAGGCGTTTGCCGCTTTTGTTAATGTCCGCAGCGTATTGAACATAATGGGAATCACCCAATGGCCCATACATTTCGATTTTCATGACTTCTGAGAAGCCCATGATGGCGTTTAAAGGGGTGCGCAAGTCGTGGCTCATGGTGGCGAGAAATTCGGACTTGGCATTGTTGGCTTTTTCTGCGGCATCCTTGATGGCGATATGCTCCCTTGTCCGCTCTTCGACATAGGGCTTAATTGCAAAAAAGAAAATCAACGGCAGTGAGATCACGACCAAGAAGGCGGCGTCCAGGAAGGCTGAAAATGTGTTCGGAAGAGACGGAAAATGCAAAAATCCGAACATGACCAGTCCTTCCACAAAGAAGATAATGACGGAAATTCTAAAAAGAATTTTTAAGGCACTTATCATTTTTCGGTTAATTCGCTTCTTTCCGTTTGTTACTGTTTGGTAATGTTGTAATGCTTAATATCGGATGCCTTCCTTGAGTTATGTCAATATATCCACAGCATGTCTATGATGATCGGAAGCCCTGGCTGTTAGGCTGTCTTGATCTGGGTGTGACTTTATTGCATGCTTCCTAGAGTGGCAATCCCCGCGTTGCACTATGCTATAGCGTTTGTGGAAGCCGGGAAAACGCCGTACATGGTGGCGGGGCACCGTTGATCTGTCCGACCTGTACCCACACCGCTGGTCGACAGACTAATTAGGCAAAGATAAAGTCGTCTTTATCAGTTAGGAGAATATGTTCTGTGTCAATGCATTGAGCAACTATTCGTGGTCTTTTGAACAGCGCGTGGCGTTTTGTTGGTTGATCGTTTAATGGATCCTATAGAATTCTGCCTGGGAGCTAGAAGAACATGGCTATTGTTATTTTTAGATTTTTTACAGAAGTGTTTGCGCGTAAGCCAAAATGCCGACAGACATTCCTACATCAAGCACCAGAAGTGGCGGCATTACCTCTTTTGGGTGGCCGTTTCTGATTTTGTGTAGCGCCTCCCAAGGGTTCGTCCGGGCGATGTGACCAATAGACATTCCGGTTGACAGAGCGTTACCGTCCTTGCCATGGCAGGTGGCGCAGAGGACTTCGAATTCGCCCTTATGGCGTTCCGGATCACTTCTGACGGTCCCGGTTAGCGGGTCAATATGGACGTCCATGTCGATTTGGCCAAGGGTAACAAAATTTGCCAAATCTAATAGAGCCTGTAAATCAAGCGGGCCATTGAACCATTGGGTTCCGTGATAGCGGTGGTTCGTATCCATTAAGATTTCGACGACAGCTTGTGCTTGGTGGCCCTCAAACGCGCGGATGCCTTTTATACCTGTACGGTGATCGCCGCTTCCATAGGCACCGTCCCGGCCCTTGTAATCCCAACCATGGCATTCTTTGCAACGCCAGTTCATTGCCGGTGTGTTTGCGTGCCGCGCTTCCTTCGGATAGGCCATGTGGCGGGATTTCTGTGGCGGGGAATCGGTTTCTTTTTGCCAATTGTCATAGAGCCGCCCTCCCCTGGTAATCGAAGCCGACAGGTTTTTCTCCGGAAGGGTTTGAATATAGGCGAGCAGATCGCCGAGGCGGTCGGTCTTGAGGAAACGCAACGGCGGCATCCGCTCTGCAGGATGGCCATTGAGAATTTTGTGTAACGCCTCGCGGGGGTGGTTGCGCGCGAATGTGCCGAGGTACGCCATGGAGCTAATTTTGTGACCATTGGCACCATGGCAATTAGCGCAGATGGTCGCATAAAGTGCGATCTCATGCTTGGCGTTGCCAAGGGCCCGGTTCGAACCAGGCTCTACGTATGGGGCCATGCCTAACAGGCCGTGGGCGATGAAGGTCGCCAGATCGCCAACGTCGCGGTTAACCAGTTTATTGCTATATCCGTGGTTTTCATCATTCAGGATGGTTCGTAAAGAGACAGGAGTTGTGCCAGCATTGCCGGTGAGGGCGACGGTATTCTGCTCGGCTCGCCCTTTGTAGTCCCAGCCATGGCAACTGGTGCAACGCCAACTTGCTTCGGCTATGTGCATTGACGATTGAGAATTCTTATAATTCGGGTGAATTTCGGACGGTGGCCGATCCCGGGTCTCGAGGAACCAATTGTCGAATAACCGTCCTCCGCGCGCGACCGAAGCGCTGTCGACGGCCAAAGCTGCCGTTACCCCCAAGTAAAACAGGCTAACTGCAAGCATCGTAGTAAAAAATCGAATACATCGCTTAAGAAAAAGTTGGTGTCGGCTGTACGGTATCATTGCACGGCCTCTTTAACTGAGCCCTTTGTTGCCCCTCCCCAACGCAGTCTTTAATATTACACCTTATTTTGGTGAAATTAAACCCAATTCCAGTCATCCCAATGGCTTTTTAACCATTCAATTGACGCCAGGTTCGTCCTAATCATCCCTCTCTTTGGCAGGAAGATGGTGAGCGATACCTTTATGGCAATCGATACAGGTCTCGCCCTTTTCAATCCCCGCCCGCATTTTTTCCTGAGCCCTGCGTGTCTGCTTTTCCCAATGCATGGCATCATAGGAATGGCAGTTTCTGCACTCCCGTGAATTATTCTCCTTCATCTCCGCCCATACACGCTCCGCCATGGCCAGGCGGTTTGCTTCAAATTTTTCAGGGGTATCGATGGTGCCAGTGAACTTGTGATAAAGTTCGTTAGAGGCCTTGATCTTACGCCACAGCTTAGCCGTCCATTCTTTTGGTACGTGACAATCCGAACAGATAGCGCGGACGCCAGAGGGATTGGAGTAGTGGACGGATGTTTTGTATTCCTCATAGACGGTATCGCGCATTTCATGACAGGAAATACAAAATTCCAAAGTGTTGCTGTGTTCCATAAATGTGTTGAAGCCGCCCCAGAAAACGACGCCGCCAAGGCCGCCGGTGATCAGGATCAGCCCCCAGGCAAATCGTTTAGTAGGGCGCCAGAACCATTGTAAAAGACGACGAATCATTGCTCAGCCCTTCGGCGAAGAGGCCGCCTTTTCCGACGGCCTCTTTAATAGAATGGAAATTGAAGCCCCCTTCGGAAGGGGAAGGGGGCTTGGGTGGACTATTTATGCGTGGGCAGACTTTTCCCGTAAGCGAGAATATCAACAGACACCTGAGTGTCAAAAGCTCGCAAGGCTGGCATTGTCTCCGATGGTTGACCATTCAAAGTCTTATGCAGAATTTCCCAAGGGTTGCCGTTGATAAGTTCACCGACTGTTTCTTCCATATCTTTGGGCAATGTTCCGTCTGCGCCATGGCATTTGGCGCAGATGGTGTTGTAATACGCCTCGCCCTTGGCTGCATCGCCTTTGATGGTTTTGCTGGCATAATCGATGTACTTTGACATGTCGACCTGGCCCTTGCTGACGAAGTTCGCCAAATCTGTGAAGTCCTGTTCTGCCATCATCCCAGCATAACCGTGTTTGCTGTCTTTCATGATGGCAATGATTTTGGCGTTTTCGACGTTAGCCATTGCTTCAAGGCCGACGATGCCCGTCTTGTAGGAACCTTTGCTATAAGCGCCGTCTTTGCCCTTCAAGTCCCAACCATGACATGATTTGCAACGCCACGTTACATTGCCGGCTTTTTTGGTGTTGGAAGCGGGCCATAACTTGTGAGTTTCCTGTGGTTTTTGTGCGCCGATGACCTTGAACCACTTGTCATAAAGCAGGCCGCCACGGGCGATTGAAGAAACCATTTCCTCAGATGAAGCGGGACTTGCCGTCGCCATCAGACCGGCGGTAAGAATTGCCGCACCGAGGGGGATAGCTATGAAATTGGTAAATAATTTACTACGCATGACAAAGCTCCTTTTGTTTTGAGTTCCGACTATAAAAAAACTTTTAAAATGGTTCTCGCGGGCTTTTTTAAACTTTTAGGACTGTGTCATATACACATCACTGGGGCTTTGATTTATATCACGTTTAGAAAGTATAAAATTTGCAGCCTTTAAACCGGTTTGATCAGGGCATGGCGTTTTTTGCCTGCCGATAGCTTGATGATGCCTTCGCCGTTTAGATCGGCGGTGCTGACGACTTGCGTTTCGTCGTTGATTTTTTCATCGTTGAGGCGGCCACCGCCGCCTTTGATCAGCTTGCGCGCTGCGCCGTTAGAATCGGCAAGCCCGGCAAGTTTGAACAACTCGTAGGCCGCAATGCCTGCCTCCAGGTCGCTTTCGGCAACATCTATACTGGGCAGGCCCTCGCCGCCGCCGCCTTCCTCGAAGGTGCGTCGGGCTGTTTCGGCGGCCTGCGCGGCGGCTTCAGGGCCATGACACATGGCTGTGACTTCAGTGGCCAGCCTCTTTTTGACTTCGTTCAGTTCAATCCCCTGGCGGCTTTCCAGTTCGGCGATTTCATCCAAGGGCAAGTCCGTAAACAGGCGCAGGAATTTGCCCACATCGGCGTCTTCCGTATTGCGCCAGTACTGCCAGTATTCATAAGGCTTAAGCATATCGGCGTTGAGCCACACCGCCCCGGCCGCCGTCTTGCCCATCTTCGCGCCCGAGGATGTGGTTAGCAGCGGCGTCGTCAGGCCGAAGATATCGCGTTGATCCAGGCGGCGTCCCAGATCGACACCATTAACGATATTTCCCCACTGGTCCGATCCGCCCATTTGCAGCAGGCAATCATGACGGCGGCTGAGTTCGAGAAAATCGTAAGCCTGCAAGATCATGTAGTTGAATTCGAGAAAACTGAGATTGTGTTCGCGTTCCAACCTTATTTTTACAGATTCGAAGCCGAGCATGCGGTTGACCGAGAAGTGACGCCCGTAATCGCGCAGAAAATCTATATACTGAATGTCCTTCAGCCAGTCATTGTTGTTGACCATGATGGCATCGGTCGGGCCGTCGCCGAAGGTCAGGAACTTGGCGAATACGTCCTTGATGCCCGACATGTTGGCGCTAATGGCATCGTCATCGAGAAGCTTGCGGCTTTCATCCTTGCCCGATGGATCGCCGACTTTTGTTGTGCCGCCCCCCATCAAGACAATAGGTTTGTGGCCGCAACGTTGCAGCAGGCGCAGCATCATGATCTGGACCAGGCTTCCGGCGTGCAAGCTTGGCGCTGTGCAGTCGAAACCAATGTAAGCGGAAACGATATTGTCTGCGGCCAAGGTGTCGAGCGCATCCAGATCGGTACACTGGTGCATGTATCCACGTTCGATGACGTTTTTGATAAATTCTGAGCGGTAACTGGTCATTTCTTGAGGGCTTCTTTAACGTGTTGGAAAGAGGCGGCACCATACAACGGCGCTAACGAGGCAGGATACGGAAAAATGACACAGCATCAACCTCTCACGGCTCTTGGCCTGATGAGCGGCACTTCACTGGACGGTATCGATGCCGCGGTGATTACCAGCGATGGCGAGCGCGTGCTCGATACCGGGGCGGTGGCCAGTGCGCCCTATGACGCGGATTTTCGCCAAGCCCTGCGCGGTTGTCTGGGCCTGAAAGCCGACGCGTCGGGGGTCGCAAAAGTGGCCCGTGAACTGACCCTGCGTCATGTTGAAGTTGTCAAGCGGTTGTGTAATGACAATGGCTTAGTGCTCAGCGATATCGACCTGATCGGCTTTCACGGTCACACCACGTTGCACCAGCCCGAAGACCGCCTGACGGTTCAAATTGGTGATCCGGCGTTGTTGGCGGCGCAAACCGGGATCAAGGTAATTGGTGATTTTCGCCTCAATGATGTTGCTCAAGGCGGTCAGGGCGCGCCCTTTGCGTCGCTGTTTCATTTGGCCCTGTCCAGAGAATTGGAAAAACCGTTGGCCGTTCTCAATGTTGGCGGCGTCGCCAATGTTACCTGGATCGGACAAGGGGGCAGCATAGAGGATCCGGAAATTTTGGCCTTCGATACCGGCCCCGGTAATGCCCTGATCGATGACTGGGCGGGCGCAACCATCGGCAGGACAATGGATGAAGGCGGGCGGTTGGCGCATGGGGGCACGGTTGATGAAGGCGTTCTTGCGGACCTGCTCGATAATCCATATTTTGAGCGCACGCCTCCAAAATCCCTGGATCGGGATGATTTTTTGAGGGCCATGAAAAGTGTTGCCGGAATGTCACCGGGCGATGGGGCGGCGACGTTAAGCGCCTTTACCGCCCACGCGGTCGCCCGTGCCCGGGAGCATTTCCCCGAACCGGCGAAGCGCTGGCTGGTGACCGGCGGTGGCCGCTTGAACGGAACCTTGATGGAGATGATGGCGCGGGCACTGAATGTCACTGTAGACCCTATCGAGGCCGTCAATCAGGACGGCGATGCCCTGGAAGCACAAGCCTTCGCCTTCCTCGCGATTCGCTCTTTTTATGGCTTGTCCTTAAGCCTGCCGGGTACAACAGGGGCGCCACGTGCGTTAAGCGGTGGCATGTTGTACGAGAATTGATACCGTGATGGGCTCAGGGCCTGAAGAAGTCCGCTTACGTCCCGAAGCGGATATTTATTCAGGCGCAAAATGGGGCTTGCCACTGCCCGTGTCGAGATATGCTTTAAGGCTATCCACGAAGAAAAAGTCCCATCCAGCTTCGCAAATGCCATAGCAAAGAAGTGAAGGGTTGAGCCCAATATGTTCAAAATTGATGTTGGTATTTCCGTCTTGTACTGAAATTTTCCAAACCACTTTGGTGTTTAGCCATTCCGTTTCAATTTCTTTAGGTTGCCCTTCGTGAATGTGAAACGCATCAATACATTTTAATTCCACACATTCACTCGGCGACAACGTCAATGCCTCGAAAGTCCAATAGGAAACGCCTGGCGGAAAGCTGAACTTCGCCCTATCGCCAACACTGGTAATCGGTTGATCAGGCGTGGTCCACCAGTGTTCAAACCCCATGGTGAGAGCCTGAAATGCTTGCTCCGGCGTTGCCGCGACAATAATTTTTCTGGAGTAATAATCCGCGCTCATAAGTTTTCCTCGATTTTCCTGGTATAGCTTCGTTACGTCACTTACGAAAAATCCACCCCAACGCCGCACCCGTCATGGTGAATTGAATGAATTGAAAAATGGTGTGGTAGATCAGAAATTCTGAAACAGGCTCAACCTGGATTTTTGCTGCTGTTGCAAATCCCATGGCCGTATATGTCATCAAGCCGATAATCAGGTTAAACTTAATGCCTTGCAGGATAGGGTTGCCAACACCTTTATTCCACAGGGGGTAAAGATATCCAATGACGCCGCCTTGAACCAAAATAGCGGCCACGCCCAGCGGCATGATCGGGTGTTCACGTGTTATCGCGCCCCAGGCTTGATAGAGATCGTGAAACCACACGATATGCCATGGATAAGCCCACGCCATGGTAATGACAAAATAAGCAATAACGAACAATCCGATTTTTTTCATTTACGGTACCCCCATATACTTCTATCATAGAATTATTAGCGCATATTCACTTCTATCATACAAGTGTAATTATTATGGTCGCACAAATTCAACACAGGCTCCGTACCGGATGCCCGGTAGCCTGCTCTCTGGATGTTTTCGGGGATCATTGGACGTTATTAATTATTCGTAATTTGATGTTTTTAGGTCTGCATGAATATAAAGACATGCTGAAAAGTGAAGAGCTCATATCCAGCAGCCTATTAAGCGCCCGATTAAAAAAACTCGAGAAAGATGGGCTTATTTCGTCCATCCCGCATCCCGAAAGTAAGCGCCGTAAACTTTATTACCTCAAGCCCATGGGGAAGGACCTTGTATTTTTCATGATTTATATGGTGCAGTGGGCTGCGAAATATTTGAATGAATATTTAGATATCCCAAAAGATAAAATGGAACTGCTACAGAAAAATCCGGATGGGTTTGTAAAAATAACCCTTGATCAGATTGAAGCTTGGGAAAAAGCTCACCTTCCCCAAAGGGGCTAAATAGGTGCGTGGCTTGCAACCTTTTCCATTTCGCGGTTGAAGATAAAAAGGGCTGTTGTAGGTTATTGGAGAAAGTATCCGAACACGAGGATTTGTATCCGCTGTCAGCCGTGATGCCCTGGAAACACAAGCCTTCGCCTTCCTCGCGATCCGCTCCTTTTATTGCTTGTCCTTAAGCCTGCCGGGAACAACAGGGGCGCCACGAGCGTTAAGCGGTGGCGTCCTGTATGAAGCAGAAGGTGATTAGGCGGTTTTCGGCAAACGCCTAGTCTAAAGCAATTTCGTTCACCACGCCCATTGTGGGCGTGATGAACGATTGGGATCACAAGGTCACTTACTTCGAGGCCTTACGGGCTTCCATCTCGGGAAGATGGGTCAGATCCTTGATGCGTTCCGGCGGGTAGCCGAGCGCTTCGAAGTTCAGGATGCCGTTTTTGTCGTGGCATTCCTCGCACTTGCGACCCTCCTTGGCGACACCGTGATTGATCATCAATGTTCCCATCTGGCGCATCCAGTGTTTCTCGACGTTGCGGGCATTTCCGTTATCATCGATAGGGTAGATCATCTTCCAGCCATCGACGCCGAAATAACTCATGAAATCATCCATCATGTATTCCTTGAAAGGCCGTTCGTACATGCGCTTGACGATGGGGGTGGAGATCGCCTTCTTCATGGATTCGAGCGTCTTGCCGGTTTCATAATAGATGGGGTAGTCGAATGGCAGGATCATCGCCCCGAATGGACCCTGGTTGGACATGTCTTCCCACATGAAGGCGTTGAACAACTTGAAGGGATAGATCTTGCTTTTGCCGTCCTTCATGATAGTGCGCAGATTGTTGTTGATCATTTCTACGCGCTTGGTCTTCATCTCGGGGGGGAGCTGGCTGAGCGTATCGGTGACTTCGCTGATATAGGTTTTGATGTCCAGATCGGGATAGAACTCTTTCAGTTTTTCCGCATTCTTACCGATGGTGGCGAGGGCGGCTGGATTGGTAATCCGGGTCAACTGATTCATCAGCGGGTTATAGGTCCCGTTCCCTAACGGGTTATCGCCCAACGCATTGGCCAGGAAAGTTCCATTGCCGTTAAACCACAGGAAGTCGAAACCTTCATTGGCTTTACCCGAAAGCAACAGGTCGTAGGGCAGGAACACGCCCTCTTCCTCGTTCCAGACAGGATGCGCCCAATCGCGAAGGACCACATTGTCGGGCCTGAGATGGGTGATGTGGCAGGTCTCGCAAGCCAGACGGTCCACATGACCGTTCAGGATTGCCCGATCCTTGGCCTTCAGGTGCGGCGCCGCCGTGTGGCAGGTCGTGCATTCGACCGGCTTGCCGGGCAAATCGTTGGCTACCAAGTCCACACCCTTGACGCCACGCGGCACCTTGTGGCCTTCGGGCACATGGCAATCGGTGCAAGACAGGCCCGCCTTGGCGTGCACATCCGTTGTCGGGGTAAATGATGACGCCCGTTTCGCGCCGGCGTGCAACAGACGCCTGTTTTTATAGCCAAGGTTCTTGTTGGATGAATTCAGCGGCGTGGTGTCGAATTCCAGATCGCCACCCAGATTATGCTGATGGCAGAACAGGCAGTTTTCGCGTGTCGGTTTGGTGACGGTGAGCGCGGTTTTCAGTTTACGGTCCTGGTTCCAGCGCAAGCCGAATTCATCCTTGATGACATGCCGTTCGTTCATGTCGTAGTTTTGTGCATGACAGATCAGGCAATCGACGCCTTGTTTGATTTCTTCAGGGACATCGCCGATAGGCAGCATGCGCTCGGTGGCCGGATGATAGCCGCCGCCAATGTGGCATTGACCGCATCCTTCGGAGCGTATTTCCACCTCGCCGTTCTTTGCTGCGGGCTTGGTTTCCACCAGCTTGGCCCAACCGGTCCATGAGAACGATCCGGGAATGCCGCAGGCACGGTCGATCTTGCCAACCGGAATGCCTCGTATGCCCTCGCCGTTCACTTCGCGACCGTCATAGCCGTATGTGGTGAATCCCTGCTTCGAAGATTGGAACTGGAAGTGAACCGTTCCCAGCACGTCCTCCATGGTGTCGATTTCCTTGCGCGCACCGCTTTCATCGACCACATGCATTTTTTCGTGGCATTCCAGGCAAGTAGACGGCCCGACATATTGGCGAATGCCGGCTTTATCGAAGATATCAATATGAGGAAAAACATTGTCGTTCATAAACGAACGCGTGTTCATCAACATGTCAGTCTTGACGCGACGAGCAAAATCGTCTTTTTCGCCCACCGTCACCGCCAAAGCCTTTTTCAGGCGGGCTTCATGGGTGACCTCTTTGACCATGGCGGTGAATTCGCGCTCATTCACCACTTTTGATGACTGGTAAGTTAGCGGCGCATTGGTGAGTCCGGTGTAGGCTTCAAAGGCTACCGGGTAGCCCCATTTCATGAAGGCCCATCCTAAAAAGGCCAAGCCGAGAACGCCAACAACGATGTTCCGAGTCCAGGAAGATTTTTTCGTTTGTTCAGACATGGTCTTTCTCCGTTTGCTTTGGTTTGGCTTCGTGTTCTTCGTGCCAACCGGTAATCATCATTTTTAATTCGCTCAAAAGCGTTTCACCGATAGTGATCATATAAACGTGCACCACCAGAAACGCGCTCAGGAACAAACCGATCAAATAGTGCGTCACTGCAATCGGCCATATGCCGCCCATACCGAAAATTTTGTCGGGCGCATATTCAGGAAACAGAAACAACAACCCGGTCACAATCAGGATGGGCAAAAGACCGTAAACCACCCCCAGGTACGTAACCTGTTGCAAGGGGTTGAACTTTTCCTCTTTGGTTTTTGGAAAGGGGTGGTCTGCTCCTTTGAATATTTCGACCCCGTAAAACATTTGCTGCTTCAACAGGCGCGGTAGAAAGGTTTTAAATTTGGGCATGAATTGCCGCCAATTGCCGGTCAGGGCGTTGAAGAGAACCAACAAAACCCACAGAACAGCCATGCTAATTCCGGCCACGTTATGAACCGTTTGTGCCAGTTCAAAGGGGATCAACGGGGTTTTGATCGATGCAAAATGCAGGCTGATACCGGTTAATAGCAATGCCAGGAAACACGCCGCATTTGCCCAATGCCAGAAACGCAGCCACAAGGGAACCAAATAAATTCGTATGGTCATTTCTGCCTCCGCTTTCTCGTAATCCAGCGGCCCAGCGCGTGGGCGAACACGACGCCCCCGGCGGCGCCCATAATTCCGAAGCTAAGCCAATCCAAAAACTGGTTGCGCGTCGCGCCAATGATGTAGGCGTCATTCAGAATGGCGGCGTTGATGAAGCCCGTTTTCTCTCTACTTGTGGTGACGCGGTGGCGATAAAGGGTGGTCAGCAATATGGAATCCTTGTTGTGGCAGACAACACAATTTCGCTCGGCTTGTTCTTTTTTCAGGATCACATGGGAGAAATTGCCCTGATCGTGCGGGGTGTGGCATTCAACGCAACGGACCTTGGACCAATGCAATTGTGCGTTGGGCAGCCATTCGTGCGTCGCCTCTAAATCGGGAACGGTCCGCTTGGTGGTAATGTCGGCGAAGCGCACAGGTGAGCGATGGCAATTGGCGCACATCGCGTTGTCCTGTTCGATAATGGCGGCCGTTTCGACCTTTTTCTTTGCCACCTCAAATGAATGGGGATCATGACAGGAAAAGCAGGTGAATTTGTCGCCGTGGCGTTCATAGTGAACGCTTTTTTTAAACTCGGCTTCCACTTCCTTGAAACGGTAATCTTTGAATTTTGGGTTCTTGGGGTCGTCGTGGCAGTCAAGGCAGTAAAGGGTTTCCGCCTTGGCTTTTTTCGTATGGGGGTGAACGTCGTAACCTTTCTGGTGGCAATTTGTGCAGATCAGTTCGCCGTGATTGGAGGTGCTGAATCTTGCAAGAGGCACATGCAGGTTGACCAACTTGCCCGTATCCTTGTCCTGATAACCCAGGGTTTCCATGCTGTGGCAACGCAAACACTCTTTGACTTCCTTTCCCACCTCCACCCGCACAGGATTGGCTTGGGCGGCGCTTTGGTGAGGCGAAAGAATGACGGTGCCGGTCAATGTCATTATCCCCAACACCAGTGTCGTCATGGAAATAGGGTGCTTTTTCATCGGTAGCTCCGAAGCCCTTGTCACCAACGATTTATTATATTACGTAATTCTAATATAAAGAAGCCGACCCGTCATTGATCCATGTCAAAAGATGGACGTTATTGATGGCGTCCTGATGCCGAGGGCGGCGGCATCCAAGCGTGCGAAATTGCTCCGCAGTCGGAACCAGGGCCGACTGCGAAGCTTCGATATTATAATGTGTTGTTGGGTTCTTAGGCGGCTTCTTCGGCGAACGCCTTGTCCAGATAATTACCGACAAGCTTGTTCATCACGTCCATCTTGGTTGAGAAGAAGTGATCGGCGCCGGGTACGGTTTCGTAATCAATGACGATGTTCTTCTGGCTGGAAAGCTTCTGGGACAGTTTATCGACTGCTTCTCTGGAGACGACCTCGTCCTTGTCGCCGTGGATGATCTGCCCGGAAGCCGGGCAGGGGGCCAGGAAGGTGAAGTCGTATATGTCGGCTGGCGGGGCAAGCGAGATAAAACCACTGATTTCGGGCCGCCGCATCATCAACTGCATGGCGATCCACGCACCAAAGGAAAAACCGGCGATCCAGCAGGTCTGGGCGTTGGGGTTATGGGTCTGCATCCAGTCAAGGGCCGAGGCGGCGTCGCTCATTTCGCCGATGCCACTGTCGAACTGTCCCTGCGAGCGTCCGACGCCGCGGAAATTGAAACGCAGGACCGAAAACCCTCTTTTGACGAAGGTCTGGTACAGGGCGTAGGTCACCTTGTTGTTCATGGTGCCGCCGTGCAGCGGATGGGGATGAAGGACAAGTGCAATCGGCCCACCGGCTTTCTTTGCGTGCTGATAACGACCTTCGAGGCGGCCTTCGGGGCCGTTAAAAATAACTTCAGGCATGGCTTACTGAACTGACTCTTGAAAGTTGAAGTAGGGGGTTAAAGGCATATCTCATTAGACCAATTAGGGTTGTAAAAGCCGCAGAAAACATAAATATAAGGCAAATACTTGACCTTGGGGGTCGGATATATTATATAAAGACGATAAGGTCCGATTGTACAGTGTTGGGCGCTTTGGAAGCAGGCTTGGCAACACCGCCTGACTGATCCGCTGCCACAGATATAAAGATAAACGCATGATTTTCAAGAGATTTAAAGAGGATATTGACGCCTTTTTGGCCCGTGATCCCGCAGCGCAGTCCCGCTTCGAGGTCGCGCTTTGTTATCCCGGTTATCATTCCTTGCTGTTTTATCGCCTGTCCAACTGGATGTGGCGCAACGATTGGCGGCTGCTGGCGCGGTTTATTTCAACGCTCGGCAAGCTTCTGACGATGATCGAAATTCATCCCGGTGCGACAATTGGCCGTCGTTTCGTTATCGATCACGGCAGCGGAATTGTTATTGGTGAGACATCCATCATTGGCGACGATGTGACCTTGTATCAGGGGGTCACGCTGGGCGGGGTGGCGCCGTCCGTCGATTCCCACACGCAGGTTAACCAGAAACGCCATCCGACCTTGGCCAATAACGTGATTATCGGATCCGGGGCGCAGATTCTGGGACCGATTACGATCGGTGAATGTGCCCGTATCGGCGCCAATGCCGTCGTCCACAAGGATATTCCTGCCGGTGTTACGGCTGTTGGCATTCCTGCCCGCGTTGTCATGCCGCGCGATAAGGCCAAGGCCAAGGAATTTGTCGCCTACGGTGAGCCAGTAGAGGGCTGCCCCGATCCGGTGCTGCGTTCGATAGAGGAATTACGTCAGCAAGTCTCGGCGTTGATGAACCAAGTGGAACAATTAGAAGGCCGTCTTGAGGATGAAGAAACAGATGTCAAGGCGCGTAAAAACAATGCGACCAGGGCTTCGGGGACGAAGTCTTGAGCGCTTTATTATAGTAGGAGAGATATCGTGAAATTAAGCACCAAAGGACGCTATGCGGTCATGGCCATGGTCGATCTGGCAAGTTGTTCAGCCGAAAAAGGCCGGGCGGTTTCTCTGGCTGACATCGCCGAGCGTCAGGAAATATCGCTTTCCTATCTTGAGCAATTGTTTGGCAAGCTCAGGCGTTGCGGCCTGGTCAAAAGTGTCCGCGGCCCCGGCGGCGGTTATCTGCTCGCCCGCTCTTATGAAGACTTGAGAATATCGGACATCATTACCGCCGTCGATGAAACCGTATCGGTGACCCGTTGTGAAGCCGGTAAGGCGGAAGGCTGTCTGGAAGATAAAAGCCGGTGCCTGACTCACGATCTTTGGACGGAACTGACCAATCAGATTACTCTTTATCTGAATTCAGTTTCCCTGGCCGATGTTTGCGAACGCCGGGTTCTTGGCAGCAGCGGACTGAATATGATGGCGAGCAAGGACGATCAAGCGTCCGCCGCTGCGGCTCAGTAAATCGATCTACGGTGACAAGATTTTAAGGGTGCGGCACGACATGAACGATTATGCCTATCTGGATCATAACGCGACGACGACGCCAAGACCCGAAGCGGTGCTGGCGATGACGTCCGTGCTGACCGGTGTCGGCAATCCTTCGTCCGTGCATGGACCGGGCCGGGCGGCGCGAAAAATCCTGGAGAAGGCACGGGCCGATGTTGCCGTACTGGTTAATGCCGAACCCGGCGATGTGATTTTCACCAGCGGCGGTACGGAAGCCAATAACCTCGCCCTGACCGGTTGTGACCGGGAGCGCCGATTGATTTCCGCAGTCGAGCATCCGTCCGTGCTGAACGGCGGCGGCGATATCATTCCGGTCGATCAAAATGGCACCATCGATATTGACCGCCTCGAGGAGCGACTGCTGGCCGATAATACCCCGGCGTTGGTTTCGGTGATGCTGGCCAATAATGAAACCGGCGTGATAGAGCCTGTCGAAGATGTCGTTGCCATAGCGCATCGTCATGGCGCGCTGGTCCATTGCGACGCTATTCAGGCGGCAGGAAAGATAACCGTCGACGCCATCGCCTTGGGTGTCGATATGATGTCTCTTTCGGCCCATAAAATAGGCGGTCCCTCTGGCTCTGGGGCCTTGATCGTTCCAGGAATAAGTACGGGCGCTGGCGCGACCTTAAGCGGGCTGTTATTTGGCGGCGGACAGGAACGGGGTTACAGGGTCGGTACCGAGAATCTGACCGGTATAGCAGGCTTCGGAGCCGCCGCAGTGGCGGCCCTTGCAAGCCTTGAGGGGTTTGCCCGTCTGGCGACGTTGCGCGACGCCATCGAACAAGGCGTCAAAGATATTGAACCGCAGGCAAAAGTCATGGCCGCAGACGTCAAGCGGCTGCCCAATACCAGCTGCCTGACCATGCCTGGCGTCGATAGTGAGACCCAGGTAATGGCCTTCGATCTGGCCGGTGTCGGCATTAGCGCCGGATCGGCTTGCTCGTCTGGAAAAGTTAAAGTGTCCAGTGTGTTAAAAGCCATGAAGGTGCCTGATGATGTCGCTGTCTCGGCGGTACGGGTGTCACTGGGCTGGTCGAGTACGCCCGAAGACGTCACGGCATTTCTCGCAGCCTGGAATATTTTACACGGACGCCGAACGAAACAGAAATTTTCCGCCCCGGCGGCTTGATAGGTCTTTGGGCAGTCCCCATCTAAACGTCTCGCATTTGAGACTTGAAGCAGGAAAAGATAAAATTATGAGTACGACAAAAAGCCACTGGAGCAAAGACAAGCCTCTCTATCTGGATTATCAGGCGACGACGCCGACTGATCCTCGGGTGGTCGAAAAAATGCTGCCATTCTTTTCCGAGCGTTTTGGCAATCCCCATTCCCGCACACATCATTACGGATGGGACGCAGAAGATGTTGTTGAAGAGGCGCGCGCCAAGATCGCCTCGCTTATCGGGGCGTCACCGAAGGAAATTATTTTCACTTCCGGCGCTACCGAATCCAACAATCTCGCCCTGCAAGGCGTTGGTCGTTTTTATAAAGACCGGAAAAATCACATCATCACCTGTGTCACCGAACACAAGTGCGTGCTCGATACCTGCCGTCACCTTGAACAGGAAGGCTTCGATGTCACGTATTTGCCGGTTCAGGAAAATGGCCTGATCGAGCTTGGTAAGCTGGCCGAAGCGATGACCGACAAAACACTGATGGTCTCGATCATGGCCGTCAATAACGAGATTGGGGTCATTCAACCGATCAAGGAAATCGGCGCCATGTGCCGTGAACGTGGTATTTTCTTCCATACGGACGCAGCCCAGGCGGCGGGTAAAATCCCCATCGATGTCGATGATATGAACATCGATTTGATGAGCATTTCCGGTCACAAACTTTATGGCCCCATGGGCATCGGAGTGCTTTATGTGCGTCGTCGCCCCAGGGTCCGGCTGGTCGCCATGATTAACGGCGGTGGCCAGGAACGTGGTATGCGTTCAGGCACCTTGCCGACGCCGCTTTGTGTTGGCATAGGCGAAGCCTGCGCCATTGCGCAAAAGGAAATGGGGGCCGAAGCCGAGCGCCTTAAAATGCTTCGCGACCGCTTTCATGCCGGGATTGATGCCCGCCTTAGCGAAGTTTACCTGAACGGTGATCTGGAGCATCGTATTCCTGGCAACCTTAATCTCAGCTTTGCTTACGTTGAAGGTGAAGGTCTGATGATGGGCGTCAACGATCTGGCCGTCTCAAGTGGTTCGGCTTGTACCTCGGCTTCGTTGGAGCCGTCTTACGTGTTGCGCGCCTTGGGGGTCGAAGAAGAACTTGCCCATACATCGCTTCGCATCGGCCTTGGCCGCTTCACCACCGAAGAAGAGGTCGATTACGCCGTCGAGAAGATCGCCACCGAAGTCACGCGCCTGCGTGAAATGAGCCCACTTTGGGATATGGCCCAGGAAGGCATCGATATCAAATCCATTGAATGGGCTGACCACTGATTTTATGCCGGGTATTTCCCCGGCATCGTTAACGGAGAAAGACAAAATGGCTTATAGCGACAAGTTGCTTGATCACTACGAAAATCCTCGCAACGTCGGCATTCTCGACAAAGAGGACGGCGGCGTCGGCACCGGCCTCGTCGGTGCGCCTGCCTGCGGTGATGTTATGAAATTGCAGATCAAGGTTAGCGAGGACGGCATTATTGAAGACGCTAAATTCAAGACCTTCGGCTGCGGCTCGGCTATTGCCTCAAGCTCGCTTGTGACTGAATGGGTCAAGGGTAAAAGCCTTGATGAAGCGGCGGAAATAAAGAACACTGATATCGCGCAGGAACTGGCCCTGCCGCCAGTGAAGATTCATTGCTCGGTTTTGGCCGAGGATGCTATCAAGGCGGCGATTTCGGATTACAGGACCAAGAATGAATCGAAAAGCGAAGCCGCCGAATAATTTAAGGTAAGATGGAGAACCCGAACAGATGAGCGAACGTCCGGCAATGATGACGGTTAGCGATGCTGCGGCCAAGCAGGTACAAGCCCTGCTAGAGGGTCGTGGCAAGGAGTCGGCGGGAATCCGTATCGGCGTGCGCACCAAGGGCTGTTCGGGGATGTCCTATACCCTTGAATTTGCCGACGAGAAGGGTCCGTTCGATGAAATGCTGCAAGACAAGGGTGTCACCATCCTGATCGATCCGAAGGCGACCATGTTTATCATCGGCACGGAAATGGATTACCTTGAAGACAAGCTGGAATCCGGCTTCGTGTTTACCAATCCCAACGAAAAGGGTCGCTGTGGATGTGGCGAATCTTTCCACGTATAAAGCCTGATAAATGCTAAAACAATTGGGACCGTTTCTTTAAATCAGGGACGGTCCCAAGTTGTATTAAAGGAAACGCGATTACCCATGGATGGGCCCAATACCACAACTGATAATGCACGCGCCGGGGAAGCTGGCGTTATTGCATGCTGGTCGTGCAAGGGTCCTGTTGCGCAGATAACACCGCTTTGTGAAACCTGCGGGGCCGTGCAACCGCCGGGTCAGCTCGATCATTATAAACGCTTGGGGCTGGCCGTGACGTTCGACATTCATGTAGGCGAACTGGACCAACTATATTTTGATTTGCAGCGTCGTCTGCATCCGGATCGCTTTGTCACCCGCAGCCCACAGGAAAAAGCCATCAGTCAGCTTCAGGCGACGGCCATTAACGACGCTTATGAGACCCTGAAAGACCCCTTTAAGCGGGCCGACTATCTGGTTCATCTACGCGGCATGGATGTGCTGCCCGAAGGATGCAACCTGGTCAACGATCAAGAGTTGTTGATGGAAAGCATGGAGCTGCGCGAAGCCCTGTCCGACGCCGAAACGGTGGCCGAAATCGATGCCCTGTCGATGCGCGCCAATGATGATATCAAGCTTTGTATCGAGCAGCTTTCCACATTGTTCAATAACGACGATATTGAAGGTGCCTGCAAATTGACGACCCGCCTCAAATATTTACAAAAGCTGGCCGAAGAAACCTGTATCCATAGAAAAAAGTTGATCTGAACGAAGATGGCCACCTTACTGCAAATTCATGAACCCGGCGCAACCCCGGCCCCCCACGCGAGCGATGGAGGCCTGGCTGTCGGCATTGACTTGGGCACGACGAATTCGGTTGTCGCCGTTAGTGCGGCAGGCAAGCCTGAAGTCCTTCGAGACGCGGACGGCAAGGCGCTGGTGCCTTCCGTTGTCGCCTATGCCCCTGATGGTTCGTGCATCGTCGGCGGCATGGCCCGCAATCTTTTGCTTGATCGCCCGGAATGCGTGGTGGGCTCGATCAAACGCCTGATGGGTCGCGGCGTTGAAGATGTTAAGGCCCTGGCCGGTGTGCTGCCCTTTGACGTCGACCCGCAACCCGAGGGTGAAACCGGCATGGTTCGCCTGAACGTCGCTGGGCACAAGCTGACGCCGGTAAAGATTTCCGCCGATATCCTTAGTGCCCTTAAAGAAAGGGCGGAAGAGCATTTGGGGTATCTGGTCGATCAGGCCGTAATCACAGTACCGGCTTATTTTGACGATGCCGCTCGCAACGCCACCAAGGATGCCGCCAAGCTGGCTGGAATCGAAGTGCTGCGGCTGGTCAATGAGCCGACCGCCGCCGCCTTGGCTTACGGGCTGGACAGGCAGGCAGAGGGTATTTACGCCGTTTACGATCTCGGCGGCGGAACGTTTGATATTTCCATCCTGCGCATGGAAAAGGGCGTCTTTCAGGTGCTGGCGACGGGCGGCGACGCAGCTTTGGGGGGTGATGATTTCGATCACGCCATCGCCGAACATTTCCTCACGGAAAGAAGCAGCGAGAAACAACTGACGGGCAGTGAAGTCAAGATGGCGCTGATGACGGCGAGACTGGCCAAGGAGTGCCTAAGCGAAGAAAACTCCGGGCAGTGGGTGCTTGACATCGATAACGTTCAAACCATGCATTCTTTAGACCGAAAAACTTATGAAGGGCTGATTGAAGAGCTTGTCGAACGCACGCAAAACATCTGCAAGTCGGTGATGGATGATGCCGCCGTCACACCTGATGATATTAAAGGTGTGGTGCTGGTCGGTGGCTCGACGCGGGTTCCCCTGGTTCGCCAAAAAGTCGCCGAATTGTTCGCCAAGGAACCGCTGGCCGATATTGATCCTGATGAAGTTGTCGCCATAGGGGCCGCTTTGCAGGCCGAAGCCCTGACCGTCGGTTCCGATACCTTGTTGCTCGATGTGACGCCGCTTAGTCTGGGGCTTGAAACCATGGGCGGTCTGGTCGAAAAGGTCATTCCCCGCAATACGCCAATTCCCGTCGCCAAAGCCCAGGAATTCACCACCTACATGGATGGGCAAAGCGCAATGGCCGTGCATGTGGTTCAGGGCGACCGCGAAATGGTTGATCAAAACCGCTCGCTGGCGCGCTTCGAATTACGCGGCATTCCGCCCATGACGGCGGGGGCGGCGCGGATTAGGGTGACCTTTGCGGTCGATGCGGATGGATTGTTGACTGTATCGGCGCGCGAAGACAGTACCGGCATCGAAGCCGAAGTCGCCGTCAAACCCTCCTATGGCATCAATGAGGAAGAAATGGCCACCATGCTTTTCGATAGCATGAAACACGCCAAGGACGACATGGAATCCCGGCTGCTTGCCGAAACCAGAGTCGAAGCCGGGCGTAATCTGAACGCCGTTTCTGCGGCTCTTGCCAATGACGGACACTTGCTCAGCGACGCCGAATTCAACACCATCAAGGCTATCGTGCAAAAACTTGAAGAAGCCGCCAAAGGCGATGTGCGGGACGCTATCACGGCGGCGGCCGAACAACTGGAAGAGGCGACCAAGGCATTTGCCGAAAAGCGCATGGACAGGGGCATTCGTTCCGCCCTGCGTGGCGTCGATATCGACGCCCTTGATGAAAAAGCCTCAAGCAGCTAAAAGGCCAACACTTATTCGTTTATCTATTTTTTCAGGAGACCTCTTCGATGCCTAAAATTACCTTCGTCGCACAAGACGGAACGACAAAAGAAGTCGATGCACCAAACGGTTTATCCGTGTTGGAAATCGCCCACAAGAACGATATCGACCTTGAAGGCGCTTGCGAAGGCTCGTTGGCCTGTTCAACCTGTCATATAGTTGTCGATGCCGACTGGTTCGACAAGCTGGGCGAGGCTTCCGAAGAAGAAGAAGACATGTTGGATCTGGCTTTCGGTCTGACCCACACCTCAAGGCTCGGTTGCCAGATCAAGATGACCGATGAACTGGATGGCCTGCGCGTCACCTTACCGGCGGCAACCCGCAACATGCTGGTGGATTGAGCGGCCATGAAATGGGCCGACATTCACGATATCGCCATCGAACTTGAAGACGCCCACCCGGACGTTGATGTCGTCAATCTGCGTTTTACCGATCTGTGGGCATGGGTGCAGGCGTTGCCCGGTTTTGACGACGACCCTGAAAAATCCAGCGAAAAGACCCTGGAGGCCATTCAAATGGCCTGGCTGGACGAGCGCGATTGATGAAAGCCCTCGATTGATGAAAGCCATTGTCATTCCCGTCACCGCCTTTGAACAGAACTGCACGCTGCTGTGGTGTACAAAAACCATGCTTGGCGCCTTTGTCGATCCCGGCGGCGATATTGACGAACTGATCCGCATCGCCGAGGAAAATAACGTCACAATCGAGAAAATCCTGATTACCCACGGTCATCTGGATCACGCCGGCGGTGCAGGCGAGCTGGTCGAACGGCTCGGCGTGCCTATCGAAGGTCCGCACAAGGACGATGATTTCTGGATTAAGCAGTTGCCCGAGCAAACGCTTAAATACGGTTTTCCCGAAGGCCGGGCATTTGTCCCCGAACGGTGGCTGGAAAATGGCGAGCATGTCAGCGTCGGCGACGTTAATTTCGATGTCATCCATTGCCCGGGTCACACGCCGGGACATGTGGTTTTTTACCAGCCTGAACAAAACCTGGCCCTGGTCGGCGATGTGCTGTTCCAAGGCTCCATCGGGCGCACAGATTTCCCCCGTGGCAATCATCAGGACTTGCTCGATTCCATTACCAAACGACTATGGCCGCTGGGTGACGACGTCACCTTCATCCCCGGCCACGGTCAGGCCTCGACATTCGGGGCCGAACGCAAAACAAACCCGTTTGTCGGCGATGATGTGATTTAAGGGGCGCTGGCGTTTTTCTAAAACATCGTCATGTTCTAGAGCCCTCATTCCCAAGGCGATCACTTAAGGAAGTTGAAAATCCAGAATATCCGTTGCATTTCCCTTGACCGCCGCGACCAGGGCATCGAGAAAGACATCACTGGACATAGCGGGATCGTCGATCCATTTATCTTTCATAACGTCGTGAAATACATCTTCCCCGTCAAGCCATCGCTGTTCCGCGTCGGGTTGTTCAAGGGCGACACGTATCCCATGGTTCAATTCATAGGATTGGAGAGGTAATTGACATACCCTGAGGGCGGCCATGAAAGCAAAATCCACCAGCCCTCTTATCACCTCATAGGCGGGCGGGGTATGAATGCCATCCAGTCTTTTTTCGCAAGTTTCGACATCGTGTGAGGCCATTCCTCTACAGGCCGTTGGTCGGTGCTCGTATACCGAACACACACCGTCCTTAAGGAGGGCACAAGATTGGCGAGACAGATATCTTTGCGAACGCTCGACGCCTCTTGTTTGATCGTCAATTGATTTTATTTCCTCGAGTTTCCTGTCCACCTCTTCGGTGTCCCTGACAAATCGCGCTATGGCGAAAATCTGGGGGGCGGATGCGGAGACGAAATTATGGCAGCAATAATTGCACCCCTTCTGGCACTGCAGCGGTTGTTTGGGGAGATTATTGTGCAATGAAAGATCAAGAATTCTTTGCGCTTCCCGAGCCGCATCGCAAGACCGGTGATGGTTTTTCCGACGTTCCAGAATTTTAACCAAACGGCGTACGAACAGCACGAGTTTGACATCCAGAATTTCCGGAGTGAGGCCTTTTTGATGAAAATAGACGCTGGCCTCGTTCAGGTGAAGGCGCCGTTGATTGCGGTTTAACGACATCAAGTCGGGTCTTCCATTATTTGCCCCAATTCTTTGGTCTTCGTGGCCACGCACGATGCCCACAATAATTTATAACCGTACGCCATTCCAATATCATTTTCGCTTTGATTGGTGATCAAGAGGCGCAATTTCTGAGCTTACCCGGCTGCATGTCCCGGCCCGTATCATGGGCGGTAAGAAGGACCATCGCGGTTGTGCCGCAGGCCCAAGCACAGCCTTCACTTTTCAGAGTATTTATTTCTAGTGCGCTGAGATAATACGGGCGATCCAAAAAAACGGGTGGCGGTGCCAGAGGGCCGGGCCTTTAGGGCGTGGAAGGCCACCGCAAGGGCGATGTGGGCGAAGATCAATGCCGGGGTGGCTTGGGCCAGTGCTTCGTGCAGGCCGCCCTCCATACCGATGTCGTGGGCCAACCAACCTGAAAGGGCTGCAAGCGAAATCATGACCAGCAACGCCGCGGCCATCCAATTATTGATCAAACGCTGTACGGCGCGAATCCCCAACACCCCTTGACCGGCTGGCGGCAGGCTCAGGGTCGGAAAGCCCAGCGGTGATCCTTTCGGCGCACCCAGGCCGACCAATAGGCGAATGCCCAAGGCTAACAAAACCATAACGCCGGAAAAAACATGCATGGCGTAACTGGCTTCACCGGTTACGTAAGCGATCAGAAAAGCGCCCGATAACAGACCGTGCCATCCCATCAGGAACGACAGTTCGACCTTGCCCGGTTTTCGGCTGGTTGGATTATCAGACATCTTCAGTCATCATGGTCATCATGACCTTCGCCGCCACCGTCACGAGAAAACGACGAGGCGTAGCTGATTGACGAACTGCCGCCATTCATCAGTGCGAAAGCGGCAGCGCCGCAGCCGATAACGACGGCAAAAACCAGGGTCATGAGGACGGTTCTGGTGATCACGGACAGAGTCTCCCGTTTATTTAGATACGACCACTATATGAATTTCGTCTGAACCATAAATGAACGGGGGCGTTCTTTTAATCATATTGAAAATAGCGATAACCTCACGGGACTCACTATTGATATGGATCAATGATCAAAAGAACGAAATCCTACAGGTTTTGCACAGAGTCATTAAATAGGAGGGGGGAAAATGTCGATAGAATGGCGGGATAGTCTATCAGTTGGAAATGATTATATTGATGAAGATCACAAACATCTTATCGTTTTGATCAATCAGTATGAAATTGCTGTCCAGCAACGAAACCTTCCCATACTTGAAAATGCCTTTGAAGGGCTTGTCGAATATGCCCATTCGCATTTTGAACGAGAGCAAAATTTGATGGATGCTGTGCATTATCCAAATCGTCGCGGCCATGCAGAGCTGCATACAAAGCTGATAGACACTATGGATGATTATCATAAAGGTCTGAAAAAAGAGAAAAGTGTCGATATCAAAAAAGTCAGTAAATTTCTACATGACTGGATTATTGACCATGTCGTAAACGAAGACATGAAGCTACGACCGTACGTTAAGGGTGAAAGAGGCTGAAGCTGTCCTGCGTTATGTAAAAAACAGCCCATTGTACGCACGCTCAAAACACCTATATTCCCTGCATGAATGCACAGACTAATTCTTTAGGGCTCGACAAACCCGCCTCTGAGACGCGTGTCGTCGTCGCCATGTCCGGCGGGGTCGATAGTTCCGTCACTGCCGCCATGCTTAAGGAACAGGGCTACGATGTGGTTGGTGTCACTTTGCAGTTGTACGATCATGGGGCGGCGGTCTCGAAGCCCGGCACCTGTTGCGCCGGGCGCGATATCACCGATGCCCGCAATGTCGCGGACACCATTGGCATTCCCCATTATGTGCTGGATTTTGAAAGCCTGTTCAGGGAGGCCGTGATAGAGGACTTTGCCGACAGTTATTTGCGTGGTGAAACGCCGGTGCCGTGCGTGCGCTGTAACGAGACCGTCAAGTTCACGGACTTAATGGACAAGGCCAAGGATCTGGACGCCGACTTGCTGGTCACCGGCCATTATGTGCGCAGAATCATGGGGGCAGATGGGGCCGAACTTCACGCCGGGCGCGACCCTAACCGCGACCAGAGCTATTTCATGTTCTCCATGACCCCGGACCAGCTCGATTTCCTGCGCTTTCCCTTGGGTGCCATGGACAAGGACGAAACCCGCGAACTGGCCCATCATTATGGGCTTCCCGTGGCCAGCAAGCCGGACAGTCAGGACATCTGTTTCGTGCCTGAAGGATCGTACAGCGATGTGGTCAGGAAGTTACGTCCCGACGCCATGATCGAAGGCGACATTGTTGATCTGCACGGTAATGTGCTGGGGCGTCATGCGGGTATTATCAATTACACCATCGGGCAGCGTCGGGGACTTGATATTTCCGCCCCCGAGCCGCTTTACGTGTTGCGACTTGAACCGAAGACGGCGCGGGTCGTTGTTGGCCCAAAGCAGGCGCTGAAACGACGCAGTCTGTTGATCCAGAACCTGAACTGGCTGGGGGCCGGGGATATTCCCGCAAATGGCATTAAGTTGCGGGTCAAACTGCGTTCGACCCAGCCACCCCTTGCCGCCACGCTCCGCACGCTCGGGTCAGACAGGGCCGAAGTCACCCTGGATGACCCTCAGGGCGCCGTAGCGCCGGGTCAGGCCTGTGTTTTCTATGATGGAGAACGGGTGCTGGGTGGCGGCTGGATCATGCGCGAGGACGCAAACACGGGCTGATTATTCAGCGGCGTTGTCTTTTATAGGCAGAACCGCTTTATCTACACCGTCATGTTCCAGAACTTCGCGGGCGTGCTCGGTTTCCTGCTGGCGGGCCCACATGGCGGCGTAGCGGCCTTTGCGTGCCAGCAACAAGGCGTGGTTGCCCCGCTCACTAATGCGCCCTTCTTCCAGTACGATGATTTCGTCGGCATCGACAACCGTCGATAAACGGTGTGCGATAATCAGGGTGGTGCGACCGCTTGAAACCTGTTTCAGGGATTCCTGGATTTCTTTTTCCGTATGGGTGTCCAAAGATGAAGTCGCTTCGTCAAACAGGAAAATGCTCGGGCGTTTGAGGATGGTTCGGGCGATGGCGACGCGTTGCTTCTCGCCGCCCGATAATTTTAACCCCCGCTCGCCAACAGATGTTTGGTATCCGTCGGGCAGGGCGCTGATAAAGTCGTGAATGGCGGCCAATCTTGCCGCTTCTTCGATTTCGGCGGGGCTGGCTCCGGGGCGACCGTAGGCGATATTGTAATAGATGGTGTCGTTAAACAGCACCGTATCCTGAGGGACGATGCCGATAGCGGCGCGCCAACTGGCCTGGGTGACGCTGCGGGTATCCTGGCCGTCGATCAGCACACTGCCTTCGCTGGCGTCATAAAAGCGGAACAACAGCCGCGATATGGTTGATTTTCCGGCCCCGCTGGCCCCGACGATGGCGACACTTTTCCCGGCCGGCACGGTGAACGAGACATGCCTAAGGATCGGCCTTTCGGGGTTATATGAGAAGCAAACGTCGCGGAATTCCACTTCTGCCCCTTCGATAGACAGCTCTGGCGCACCCGGTGGGTCGGTGACTTCAGCGGCTTCATTAAGTAAAGCGAACATCTGTTCCATGTCGATCAGCGAATGCTTGATCTCGCGGTAGCTGGAGCCCAGGAAACTAAGGGGGATGTAGAGCTGCAACAGGTAGGTGTTGACGAGGACGAAATCACCGATGGTCATGGTTCCGCCGGTCACTCCGTACCCGGCCATAATCATAATGATGGTAGCGCCGCTGGCGATGATCGCACCCTGTCCGGTATTAAGTACGGATAGTGTCGTTTTCGCCGTCACCGCAGCCGTTTCATAATTTTCCATGGCCTCATCAAAACGCCGGGCTTCGTGTTCCTCGTTGCCGAAATATTTGACCGTTTCATAGTTGATCAGGCTGTCGATGGCCTTGGTGTGGGCTTCACTGTCTGAATCATTCATGGTTCGGCGGAATTTAATGCGCCATTCGGTGATAACCAGAGTCCACAGAACATAACCGGCGATCGTAGCGGCGGTGACGAAGGCGAACCATTGATCGAACAGGCCCCACAGCAGGCCTAAGACCATGAGGATTTCGATCATTGTCGGCACGATGTTAAACAGCATCATGCGCAATACGTACTCGATGCCCTTGGTGCCGCGTTCGATGGCCCTGCTCAAACCACCTGTGCGACGGTCGAGATGGAAGCGTAGCGCCAGGTCGTGCACATGGCGGAAAGTCTTGACCCCGGCCTGGCGTATGGCGCGTTCGGCGACCTTGGCAAAAACCGCGCCCTGAAGTTCCTTGAAGCCCAGCGATAACACCCGCGCAACGCCGTAAGCGACAAGCAGGCCAACGGGAACGGCAATGATGGCCGTTTCGGTGTTTATACCTTCGCCCGGTTTGGCCAAGGTTAAGGCATCGACTGCGTATTTCAGAATCACCGGGACGGCGACGGTGGTGACTTTCGCCAAGGCAAGCAGAACCAGCGAAACGACAACCCGCAGGCGTAAGGGAAAAGCGTCCCTGGGCCACAAGTAGGGCAGCAGGGCTCGCATGGAATCAAAATCGCCGGAAATCTCTTCCCGCTCAGGATGGTAATCAGGTGGGCGCATGATCGCTCAAAAAAGTTTCATCCTCGCAGACACCAGCCTGCAAGTCTGATCTATATAGGGACTGGCACGGGTTTTCGCTACTGCGGTTTGATCAGAAACCTTCAACCTGAAGACGCTTGCTCTCCAGTTTGCGGGCGCGACTGACCGCCTCGGCTTTCTTTCGGGCTCTCACTTCGGAAGGTTTTTCGTAAGAACGGCGGCGTTTCATTTCACGCCACATCCCCTCACGTTGCATTTTCTTCTTCAGAACTTTCAACGCCTGATCGACGTTATTGTCGCGTACACTTACATACAAATGGCTTCTCGCTGGTCAATGCGGCGTCCCCATGAACGCCTAAGGCGCACATCATAGTCATAAAAAACACCACCTGACAAACCGATGATTGAATTTAGGCTGTTTACGTTTTGTTGAGAAAGCCTTGCTACCCTTCTATTGAGGTTAATTCAGGCTCCTTTTGTTGAGGCAGAACGTCATGCGTTATCAAGTTCGTTATGTCAAAGAAATCAAATCCTGGGCTGTTGTTGATACCAAGGCCGCCAATAAGGTCATTGCGCTCCATGATCAAAAAGATGGTGCCGATGACGCCGCCTGGTATGAAGAAGAACGATGGTACAAATGCACGCCCCTTCAGGGCGGCGAAGCGGCTTAAAGAGAAGTTATAAAATTTAATGGATGAGCGAAAATCCGGCGAAGAACTGTCCAATGCCGAAGTTTATGAAATGGCTGATATCTTATTGCGTCGGCATGGCAAGGACGCGGTTATTATCGCTTCCCTTGAGGCTGGCAAAAAGCTGAATACCGGCGATATGGAAGGCTATAGAACCTGGAAGCGCCTTATTATGCTGGTAGACGGAATGATGGAAGGCGCTGCGCCGAACCGTGAATGCTTGCATTGAGGCATATCGGTTGGTTAACTGAATTGGTGAGCAGTAAGCTGCATGGAACTTGATTATGGCTGAAGAAAACGGGAATAATATCGCTGAAAGTCTAGGTCTCATTGACGAAGACTCGGACACGGTTGGCGCTATTTATGGGATTGCAGTTGACGTTACGGCTGTTCTTGGCACGGCTATGATGCCAATCAGCCAAATTCTAAAACTTGGTCGCGGCGCGGTCGTTGAATTGGACCGCCTGGTTGGCGAGGAAATTGAGCTCGTTGCCGAAGAAAATATTATCGCCAAGGGTGAAGTTATTGTTATCGAGGATCGCCTGGGCGTCAGTATTACCAAAATTATGAAACGCCTTTAAAGGGCCCATGAACATGAAATCAAATAGTGAAATCTGGCGTTGCGCCAGTCTGCTTGTTGATCAGTACGGTGAAATGGCCCTGAACGGCGCTGCCATCAAGGCTGATCAACTGGCCCAGCAAGGCGATCAGGAAGGCCGTTTCATGTGGTTGAAAGTCACGCGCGCCGTAGAAGCGTTGTTATCCGAAGAAGTACCCGAAGGAACCAGCGTCCATTGACCCGTCAACTCACACGCCAGAAATCTGAAAAGCCGTGTCAGTAGCCGCAGGAACGCTGCTCGCCTTTTTGAAAATAAGCGTCGTGGCGTTTGCCATCATGGGCGTCCTTGCGTTGATTGTCAGGGCTGTTGAAAAAAGCGGGCGTGAGAAAAACGGCAAGCAATAAGGCTGTTTTTATTTTTTATTCTTCAGAAGCCAATGCCGGGCCCTCTTGGATTGGCTCTGTTTGTCGTTCTCGGGAAGAAGCTTTTCGAGACGTTCTTTCAGGGCCTGGGCTTTCTTGAAATTGTTCATAACTGCCAACGAAGTCCAGAAATAGGCTTCGCCATCATCTTTGGCCAAGTCTTTGCCTTGATGAAGTATTTCGGCCAGGTTGAATTGCGCCGCGCCGTAGTTAAGATTGGCGGATTTTCTGATCAGAATGAGAGCCTTCGCTACTTCATCCTTAGATTTTGCGGTTGTTAAGCCAATATCACCGAGACTGAAAATGGCGACCTTATTTCCTTTGGCCGCGGATTTTCCGTACCATTGGCGAGATATGTCAAGATCTGACTCAACGCCGTAACCTTTGCGATACAGGAAACCAAGTGCATTCTGGGATTTTGTATTGCCGCTCTTGGCAAGAGGTAACCAGATATCATGGGCGATCTTGAAATTGCCGGCCCGATAGGCATTCACGCCTTTGCCGAACGGAGTTACCTTGAGGACTTTTTTCGTGGTTTTTGTCGTGGTTGATGTGGTGGGGTCGTTTTTTTCTTTTGACAGGCATTGATTGACGTCTACCCGCTGTGCCAGTTTGCCAATGTAATCCGAAAGCTGTATGCCTTTAATGGTTATGCCGGTGCTTGGTACCTTGATGCCTTTGCCTTGGCCGTAGATGGTCCTGACATTGGCAAGTTGGCGGTCCCACTTATCCAAGTAACCGGACCAATCGCCACCGTGTTTCTGTGCCACGTAGGCCTTGACGCCTTCGTGGGTTAACTTTCCCCACCATGCTACCTGAGGGAAGGGCCCGCATTTGGCAGCTTCCGCCTGGAAGCTCAGCAGGGGGACAAGGAAAAAACCCAGGATAATAATAAAAAGGCGCGAGGGCATTGCTATTCCCGATATCGCTTTTAAGTTATTAGTCAAAACGCCCTTGCATATTATGCGAAGATCGCAGGGCCGCTCATCAAGTTATTGTGAGATAACTATATGGCGTTTTTCAGGCATTGCAAGGCGGTGGAAATTATTCCCACTCAATCGTGCCGGGTGGTTTGCTGGTGATGTCGTATGTCACCCGGTTGATACCCTTGACCTCGTTAATGATGCGGTTGGATGCGTTGCCCAAGAACTCCATGTCGAAGTGATAGAAGTCCGCCGTCATGCCGTCGGTCGAGGTGACGGCGCGCAGTGCGCAGACATAATCGTAGGTGCGGGCGTCACCCATGACGCCGACGCTTTGCACCGGCAATAGCACCGCGAAGGCCTGCCAGATTGTGTCATACAGACCGGCGCGGCGAATTTCGTCCAGATAGACGGCGTCGGCATTGCGCAGGATTTCGAGTTTCTCGCGGGTTACCCCACCGGGCAGGCGAATGGCCAGGCCCGGTCCCGGGAACGGATGCCGTCCGACAAAAGAGTCGGGCAGGCCCAACTCACGGCCCAGCTTGCGGACCTCGTCCTTGAACAGTTCGCGCAAAGGTTCGACCAGATCCATGTTCATGCGTTCAGGCAGACCGCCGACATTGTGGTGCGACTTGATGGTCACCGACGGACCGCCGGTAAAGGATACGGACTCGATAACGTCCGGATACAGCGTCCCCTGGGCCAGGAAATCGGCGCCGCCAATCTTGTTAGCCTCTTCCTCGAAAACATCAATGAAGGTTGCGCCGATGAGTTTGCGTTTGGTTTCCGGGTCGGCGACGCCCTCAAGTTTGCCGATGAACAGTTCCGATGCGTCGCGGTGAACCAGCGGAATATTGTAGTGTTCGCGGAACATGTTGACGACTTCTTCGGCCTCGCCTTTGCGCATAAAACCGGTATCGACGAACACGCATTGCAGTTGATCGCCGATGGCCTCATGAAGCAAAACCGCGACGACCGATGAGTCGACGCCGCCTGAAAGCCCGCAGATAACCTTGCCGGAACCCACTTGCGCGCGCACCTTGGCGATTTCCTGTTCTTTAAACCCGGCCATGGACCAGTCCCCGGCGCAACCGCAAACCCGATGGGTGAAGTTTTCAAGCAATTTGGCGCCATCGGGGGTGTGGACGACTTCCGGGTGGAACATCAGGCCGTAAAAGCGTTTTTCGTCGTTGGCGATGGCGGCAAAGGGCGCACCGTCGGATGTGGCGACGGTGCGGAAGCCCGGCGGCGGGGCGTCGATGCGATCGCCGTGGCTCATCCACACCTGTTCTTTGGAGCCGACATCCCACAGCCCGTCGAACAAATCGCAGGTTTCCTTAATGTCGATGTAAGCGCGGCCGAATTCCCGGTGATCAGAAGACACCACCTCGCCGTCAAGCGCTTCGGCCATAGCCATCTGGCCGTAACAAATGCCCAGTATTGGCAGGCCCATCTCGAACAAGCCTTGCGGCGCGCGCGGGGTGTCAATGCTGGTCAGGGACGCCGGACCGCCAGAAAGGATCACGCCTTTGGGATTAAACGCCTGAATGCTTTCAACGGTGACGGTGTTAAAGGGGTGAACCTCGGAATAAACACCGGATTCACGGACTCGCCTGGCGATCAACTGGGTCACCTGAGAGCCGAAATCGATAATAAGAATGCGTTCGCTCATGGCTACATGGGACTCGGAACTTGTGAATGGAAGCCAGAACATAGCGAAGTTCGCGCAGCGCTAACAGACACTTTGTTGGGAATTATCTCTATTTCGCTATCGTCAAGAATATAAATACCTTATCAATTCTCATTCCTTGTTTTCACTGTCGAACAGAATATTCGCGTTTTGTTCTTCATGTTTGACGTCTAGACGTCTTAAGGTTATAACCGAACGGTTGTTAAAATTTGGAATATTGGATTGAAAAAATGAGACAATCACCGGGGAGAGTTCGTGACGCGATTGCAACTTTTTTTGAGGGCCAATCAGGCGACGCACGTATTAAAGATATTATCAGAGAAGTGGATGACAAAATTGGCGGAGTATCGCCGTCTTCCATTCGTTCCTATCTTTGCAATAACACTCCTGGCACTTTTCGGCGAACGGGAAGGGGGTGTTACGAACTGTCTACAAATGATTTTATCGCCGCATCTATAGAGCACCAACGAATGGAGCCAGCGTTCATTTGTGAAGATACGAAGTTGTATAAATCGGATTGTTTTTCATGGTTGAGAGGACGCCAGGAAAACAGTATTCATGCTGTTGTAACAGACCCTCCATATGGATTGGTAGAGTACAGCAAGAAGGAACAGGAAAAACTTCGTAAGGGGCAAGGAGGCGTCTGGAGAATTCCTCCTTCGTTCGATGGACATCAAAGATCACCATTGCCTAGATTCACGACATTAACGCCTAATGACCATGATAATATGAGCGTGTTTTTCTTGCGTTGGGCTAAAGAAATAAAACGTGTTCTTGTTCCGGGAGCCCATATCATGGTTGCTTCCAATCCCTTGCTTTGCCAACTTGTAGCGGCAGCACTTGCCGCTGGCGGACTTGAAGCCCGTGGAACAATTGTTCGTCAGGTGATGACAATGCGAGGCGGAGATCGACCAAAGAACGCCCACATAGAATTTTCCGATGTGTCTGTTATGCCACGATCAATGTGGGAGCCATGGCTATTGTTTCGGAAACCTCTTGAAGGCCGTGTGCAGGATAATCTTCGAAAATGGAAAACAGGTGGTTTACGGCGTCCCTCCGATGAACGGCCTTTCGGTGATGTGATTAAATCGCATCCCACTAGGGTGGCGGAGCGAAAAATTGCCCAGCATCCATCGTTGAAGCCGCAAGCATTCTTGCGTCAAGTGGTCCACGCCATTTTACCATTGGGTGAGGGGGTGGTTCTGGATACTTTTGCGGGGTCCGGTTCAACGCTTGCAGCAGCAAAAGCAGTTGGATACGAGAGTATTGGCGTAGAGATGGACCCCGAATACATCAAGGTAGCCAAAAGCGCGATAACGAAACTTTCTGAATTGGAAATTTAATACAAGTAGACCCAATTTTTTCGCAATTTTACGATTCCGTTCTTATCAAGAGTAGCGGTTCGCGTACCAAGTTCTCCGCGCGAGTTCTTGCGGAAATCGGCAACTGTCACTTGTCCAAGATATACTTCGGTAAATTTCATCGGTTTTCTTTTTATTGCTGGCTCTGTTTGAGAATCCACCTGATAGACGAATACACACATCCATTGTTCACGGGCTCCATGGGTGTCAACGGCACCCCCTTTTTTTCTAGTGCTCTTGATTTCGACGCCCTCAATTCCAGCCTTTACGGCATTTTTTGGATAGATGCCATGTACGATCAAATCTGGATGGCCATTGTGATACTTGTTTTCCGCAAGTGTTCTTGAATGGTTGGACAAGCTTGCAGTTAGCATGTCAGAAATCATTCCCGACATTGCTGCTGGACGAAGAATATCATCGAAACGCCCAAGATGTTTCTTGAGAAGAAGGGAATTTACGTCATAGAAAAAATCGTACACGTCCTGCATCGCCATTTCGAAGTCTTTGAGTCTGAGTTCAAAGGGAAGTTTGAATTTGGTATTGAATTTTGCTGAATTTGGCTCTTCTCTCTTGACCATCGTTGGGCCCTCTTAACACTAGAAAGAAATGTCTTCGATAAGGGTTCATAAACCTAAAATAGAATCTTGCCAACCGTGATTAGGTGGTTATTTATTTTGAATATGAGAAGGATTGTCAGGTTTTTTTGTTTCATGCACTTTGAACGGACAGTTGTGCCGCCTTCGAATAATAGGCAAGAATGGACCTTCGATGTTTTCACAGATAATTCAAGTTCAAGGCTTGCCATGACGCCGACTGATCAATTGTATGAACGCTTGCGCGCAAGCGGCCTTGATTTTTTCGTCTCCGTGCCCTGTAAATTGCTCGATGGCCTGTTGGGGCGCTTGCGGGGAGATGATGATATTCTTTACACCCCGGTCTCGCGCGAGGAAGACGGCGTGGGAATTCTCGCCGGGGCCTATATGGCCGGGCGCAAACCGGCGCTGGTGATGCAGAACTCGGGCTTTGGAAATTCTGTCAATGCCGTCTGCTCACTCCTGAATTACTTTGAGATTCCGGTGATTTTCGTGATCAGCCACCGTGGCAGCACTGGTGAACCGGTCGAAGCGCAAAAAGGTATGGGCGACGCTGTCACGGGGGTCATGGCGGCATCGGGTGTGTCGACCCTATCAATTGACCATCCAGACCAGCTTCCCCGGATCGATAGCGCAATTGCGGCGGCATTCTCCGAAGGGCGATCCCTTGGTATTCTGCTGCCTTTCAGTTTCTGGGAGGCATCATGACCGGATTGGTGCGTTATCAGATTATCGAGAAAATCATGGACCAGATCACCGACGCGTTGGTGGTTTGCACCATCGGTCATCCATGTCAGGAATTGTTCAAAATAAAAGACCGACCGGGTAATTTTTACATGCTGGGTTCCATGGGTATGGCGTCATCAATCGGCCTTGGCCTTGCTATGGCGAGTGACAAGAAGGTGGTGGTGCTTGATGGCGATAGCGCAAACGTCATGAACATGGGCGCTTTCGCGACCATGGGCTTCAATACACCGGGTAATCTGGTGCACATCATCATCGACAACGAAGCCAACGGATCGACGGGCTTCCAGCCTTCGTTTACGGCCCGCAACGTCAACCTGGACCAAGTCGCCAAGGCCTGTTCAATCCCCAACGTCACCCTCGTGGAGGAGGCCAGTGATATCACGCCCGCCGTGAGTAAAGCCTTGGCGGCAGACGAGATGCACACCTTGGTGATCAAGGCCGAGATCGGCCTGATGCCCGGTGTCGGCATTGTGCCCCTGGGTGCTGTCGATATCCGGGATCGTTTCATGAAAGCCGTGGAAGCATAATTTATGGCAGTTCGATGGCGTATGTATCCAGGGCCGGGATGCTCTTGATCAGTTTCTGTTCTTTCAGGAAAACGGCGAAGCGCTCGTAGCGGCCTTTATCCAATGCCGCTGGCCTAAGGGCGAAGCGGGGCAGTGTCGCCGCCCAGGCCCGTTTGTTCAACTCATCATCCAGGTCCTTGTAGGCGCTTGCGAATAATTTCCAACTCTCTTGGGGATGGTTAACCAGATACTGGGTGGCTTTTTCCACTGCACTAAGGAAACGAGGCAGGCGGCTGTCGTTCAAACGTGCCTTGTTGGCGATCAGAATAAGCTCGTCGTAGGATGGGACGCCTTGTTCTTCCGGATAGAAAGCGCGACCGGGCTTGCCGACGATGTCCATCTGGTTGAGCTCGAAATTGCGAAATGCGCCAATCACCGCGTCGACCTGTCCCGAAATAATCGACGGCGACAGTGAGAAGTTGACGTTGATCAGAGTCACGTCCTTAAGGCTAAGACCAGCCCCTTCGAGCATTTTACCCAGTACGGCGTCTTCAAAGCCGCCGATGGAATAGCCCACCTTCTTGCCCTTCAGGTCGGCGATGGTTTTGATCGGACCGTCTTTCAGCACGACCAGTGAATTAAGCGGTGTCGCCACCAGGGTGCCGATACGCACCAGCGGTAATCCGGCTTCGACCTGCACGTGTAGTTGGGGTTGGTAAGATACGGCGATGTCGGCCTTGCCGGCGGCGACCAACTTCGGCGGGTCGTTGGGATCGGCCGGGGCGGTCAATTCAACATCAAGCCCAGCGGCAGCGAAGTAACCTTTTTCGCGGGCGATAATCAGCGGTGCATGGTCGGGATTGACGAACCAGTCGAGCAGGACGGTCATTTTTTCTGCGGCCTGGGCGGGCTGTCCGATCATGGTTATGGCGATCAGCAGTAAGCAGGTGAAGAAGGTGCGAAAGTTGGTCATGAGTTTCCTTTAGGGTTCGTTGGAATGAGAATCCGGCTGCCATTTGATGGCGTGGCGGACGGCGGAATCGACGCTGAAATACAGGGTGACGGCAAGAAGTGATAAAGTGGCAAGGGCGGCAAACATGACGTCAATTTGCATACGGGCGTTGGCGTGCAGCATCAGATAACCAAGCCCTGAACTGGAACCGACCCATTCACCGACGATGGCCCCGATGGGGGCGACGGCGGTCGCCACCCTGAGTCCCGAACCCAAGGCCGGTAAGGCCGCCGGAATACGCACATGGCGCAAGATCGCCCAGCGACTGCCATTCATGGTGCGGGCCAGCTCTAACCAGCCCGGCTCGGTGCGTCTTAAGCCATCGTGGAAGGCGGCGGTCACCGGGAAATAGATAATCAATGTCGCCATGACGACTTTCGAGGCCATGCCGTAACCGACCCACAACACCAAAACCGGGGCCAGGGCGAAAACGGGCACGGCTTGGCTGACCACCAGCACCGGCATCAGCCATTGGCGGGCCGGACGGAAGTAAGCCATGATCAGGGCGCTGGTGACGCCGAGACCAAGCCCGAAGATCAACCCGAGAAGGATTTCCGCCATCGTGATGGTGCCGTGATGGAGAAACAATTCAGGACGCTGGGACCAGGCCTGGGCCACGGCCCAGGGGCCGGGCAGGATGTAAGGCGGTGCGCCGCTTAGGCTCACCACGACCTGCCATATGGCAAGCAGACCGATCAGAATGATGGCGGGGCGAAGCAGTTTCATGGCGCGGCCTCCGCCAGTTGTCTCAAAAGCTCACCCTGATGTTCCAGTACTCCTGAGTCATCGACCGGGCGCGGCGGCAGTTTGTCGGGCACGATGGCCGCGCCTAAGGTGGCGGGGCGTCCGGTCATAACGTGGATGGAATGCCCCAGTCGCAAGGCTTCCAGGGGGTCGTGGGTGACCAGCAGGACCGTGCGGCAGTTTAAGAGCTCTGCCGCCAGCTCTTGCAGTTTGATCCTGCTGATGACGTCCAGGGCCGAAAATGGTTCATCCATCAGAACGACGGGACGGTCTTCCATTAGAGTGCGGGCGAGGGCGGCGCGTTGGCGCATGCCGCCGGACAAGGTGTCGGGCATGGCCTCGCTGACGTCGGCCAGTCCTGTAGCGGCAAGTAATTGCATGGCTTTGTCGCGATTTCCAACCGCGTTCCTGATTCTGCTTCCGAGCAGGACGTTGTCCAGAACATTCAACCAGGGGAACAGAAAATCCTGTTGCGCCATGAAGGCAACGCGCCCGTTCAGTTGCAGGCCATCGGAACAGTTTATGGTTTCGGAATTTTCCTGACTTCCATCGAGACCGAGAATCAGCCGCAGCAACATGCTTTTGCCGACGCCACTTGGCCCCAGCAGGCAGGTCCACTGCCCGGCCTTTAGCTCAAGGTCCAGGCCGTCAAACAGAACCTGCTCGTGCCAGGCTAAGCGCGCATGACGAACGCTCAGTCCGATGGGGATTGGTGGGGTAACGGTGGTTTCGTTCATGTCTCACTCGTTCCTACGCCGGTATAAGCCGGATCAGGTTCATGGGGTCGTCTCGATTTCAGAGACCTCTCAGCTGCTATTAGGCAGCTCCCCCCAGTGATGGGATGTAGGGATAGACATAAGGCGGCGCAGGGAAATTGGCAAGCACCGATCTTGCGGGTGGGTTCAGCCTGTGCTCCAGTTGCGCGGTCGTATCATGCCGGCGATCTTGCAAGCTTGCTGCACATAGCCATAGGGAAACAATTGGAATATTCGATTTCGGTCGGCCCCACAAAGCTCTTTCAAATGTTTCATGGCGTGACGGACATCCGGTGTGACCTGATGTTTTTGATGATGATCGCGCATAAATTTAATAACGATCCAATGCTCATCGGTCAGCTCGATTTCTTCCTCGGCTGCGAACTGATGGGCGATTTCTTCCGTCCAGGTTTCGGGTTCAACCAGATAGCCTTCTTCATCCCTGGCAACCATTTAGGTATTTCCTCTGTCTTTCCATCCACGCAGGATGGATAACGCGAAATCGGGGTTTTTGGTGATGATATCGACGATTTGTTTGCGCAGGGATTCGTGGATATTGCGGTCGATGCGCTTGACGTTAATGGCAGAAGGTTCGATGCGCCGGTTCTCGGCGGCGGTAATGAAGCTCGGTGGCGGTGGGGCCGGTCGTTCTGCACTGCTCATCAGCGGATTATAGGCTATTTCGTTCCATTATGGCGCAGAAAAAACCGTCCGTATCGGTGTCGGCGGGGCTGAGGCGAAGCCCACCCTTGGCAGGCGGGCAGGGGGTGGCGAAAGCCTTGATCCAGATTTCACTCACAGGCAAGGCGGTGAATTCCTTATGAGAACCAAGAAAGGCCTCGACCTGGGCCTCGTTTTCCTGGGTCAACAGTGAGCAGGTAGCGTAAATCAGGCGTCCGCCTGGCTTCACCATCTTTGCCGCCGCGTTCAGGATTTCCTGCTGGTCGGCGATGTGCCGATCCAGTCGCGCAGGGCTCAAACGCCAGCGCGCTTCGGGGTGACGACGCCAGGCACCGATTCCTGAACAAGGGGCATCGATCAGCACCCTGTCAGCCACACCGTCCAATTCATTGACGCCAGCATCATCATCAAGCACCAGTTGCCGTATGCTGGTCGCCCCGGATCGTTTTAAACGCTCGTCCAGTCCGGACAGCCTTTTGGTCGAGACATCACAGGCGATCAATGAGCCCTCGGTGCGCTCGCCGCTTTGCATGCCCATGGCGTCGGCCAGAGCCAACGTCTTGCCGCCGCCACCAGCGCAATAATCGACAACCGTCATGCCGGGTTTGGCTTCACACAACAGGGCGATTAGTTGTGATCCTTCGTCCTGAACTTCGATCAGACCTTTTTTGTAAGCCCTGGTTTCTTCCAGGCGGGCACGCTCTGCGAGGCGCAAACCGACTGGTGAGAGCGTCGTAGCCGTGGTTTTAATGTGATCGATGCTTAAGGATTTTCGCGCCTGATCGCGGCTGACCCGCCCGACGTTGACCCGAATATCGACCGGGGCTTCAGAATTAAGCGCCGTCATTTCGGCACCGTAGCGCTCACCCCACAAGGCCTGAAAAGAAGCATCAAGCCATTCCGGCACTTCGTGGACCACACCCGGCGGCATGGCATCATGCAGCAACGGTTTGGCGGCTAAATTTTCGGCTAGTTGCTGTTCGGCTGAATTAAGCGTGGCTGGCGCATGGGCGGCCCCATTAAACAGGTTACCCACCGCCTCGGCTGTTTGACCGTCAAGAATAATAATGGCGGTGAGAATCCGCAGCCTCGAGGATGGTTGCATGTCACCCGCCGCCCCGGCGATCCACCAATCGAGACGGGCACGGTGGCGAATAACATCAAACACCTGATTGCCAACATTGCGGCGGTCTTTCGATCCGGCATAGCGACGCGGCCTGAAATAAGCACGAATGATGGAATCGGCGGCGGTATTGGCCGCCTCAATAGCATCAAGAATCTCGATTGCGGCGGATAAGCGGGCATCTGGTGTCATGATTGGTTCCTCAAGCGCCGGGCGGGGTCTCCGACCCCTTGGCTCGCCGTAGTGACGGCGGCCCGCGGTCGCGGGCTTGGTAGATAAGTAAGGGGGAAACGGGAGGTGTTAAATAACATTAATGTTTCTCACTGGTGATAGTTCAGGCTCTGTCTGCTTCTTAAGCCCGCGACTGCGGGCCGCCGTCACTACGGCGAGCCAAGGGGTCGGAGACCCCGCCCGGCGCTTGAGGGGTCAAAAAGACTCCCAACTAATCGTTATGACGATAGTTGGGTGCTTCTCTGGTGATCGTTACATCGTGGACGTGGCTCTCGCGTAAACCAGCCGAGGTAATGCGGCGGAAGGTGGCTTTTGCTGGCAGTTCGGCGAGGGTGGCGCAACCGGTGTAGCCCATGGACGACCTGAGGCCGCCGATCAACTGATGGACAACGTTGGCGACTGGTCCTTTGTAGGGTACTTGGCCTTCGATACCCTCGGGCACCAGTTTCAGGTTGTCCGAAACATCTTCCTGGAAATAACGATCGGCGGAACCGCGCGCCATGGCGCCAAGCGAGCCCATGCCACGATAGGATTTATAGGAACGACCCTGGTGCAGGAAGACCTCACCCGGGCTTTCGTCGGTACCCGCGAACAACGATCCGATCATCACGCAGTTTGCCCCGGCGGTGATGGCTTTGGCGATGTCGCCGGAAAATTTAATGCCGCCATCGGCAATAATAGGGATGTTCAGTTTGGCACAGACTTCGGCGACTTCCATGATCGCCGAAAGTTGCGGCATGCCGACACCGGCGACCATACGCGTGGTGCAAATGGTGCCGGGCCCGATGCCGACCTTGACCGTGTCGGCACCGGCGTCAATCAGCGCCTTTGCCGCCTCGGGGGTGGCGATGTTTCCGGCGATAATCTGGGCTGTGTTGGACAATTTCTTGATTGCCGTGACGGTGGTCATGACGCCACTTGAATGGCCGTGTGCGGTATCGACGACGATGACATCGACACCTGCGTCAATCAGCGCTTCGGCGCGGCTGAGACCGTCGGGGCCGACGCCGGTCGCGGCGGCGACGCGTAGGCGGCCCAAGGTGTCCTTGCTGGCGTTGGGGAAGCGTTGCGATTTTTCGATATCCTTGACCGTCATCAGTCCGATGCAGCGGAAGTCCTTATCGACGACGAGAAGCTTTTCGATGCGGTATTGGTGCAGCAGGCGCTTGGCTTCATCGCGGGTGGTGTCCTCGCCGACGGTAATCAGCGGACTGTCGACACTATGACTGGTCATCAGTTCGCCGACCGGCTGGTCCAGATTGTCGGCGAAACGGACGTCACGGTTGGTCAGAATACCGACCAGCTTGCCGTTGTCCTTGTCGACGACGGGAATACCGGAAATATTGTGCGTGTCCTTGATGCGCAACGCGTCGGCCAGGGTGGAGCGTGGATCGATGGTGAAGGGATCGACGACCATGCCGGATTCAAACTTTTTGACGCGCCGTACTTCCCCGGCCTGTTCTTCGTTGGTCAGGTTTTTGTGAATGACGCCGATGCCGCCTGCCTGGGCCATGGCGATGGCCAGCGCGCTTTCGGTCACCGTGTCCATAGCCGCCGAGATCAGCGGAATGCCGAGTTCGATGCCCTTGGTCAGGTGGGTGCGGGTGTCAGTTTGTGCGGGAAGGACGTTCGATTCGGCGGGGACCAGAAGAACGTCATCAAAGGTCAGGGCCTCTTTAATAGTCATGCCGCCAGCTCCTATCTACTAATCTTCGAGTTGGCGCGACATCATACAGAAGAAGTTGGCTCTGCCAAGCCCCTGTATCCGGTAGCGACGACATACATTTCAGCGGAATCCGCACGGCTGGCCGGTGGTTTGACGTGGCGCACGGTTTTGAAGTGTTTTTTCATTGCCCTGAGCATTTCGTTTTCGGTGCCGCCTTGCAGCACCTTGGCGATAAAGGTGCCTTCGGGATTAAGTATTTCGAAGGCGAATTCCAGCGCCGCTTCGCACAGCGCCATGATTCTTATATGGTCCGTTGCCGGGTGACCGGTCGCGGGGGAGGCCATGTCGCTTAATACAACGTCAACCTTGCCGCCGAGTGTTTCCTTCAACAGATCAGGGGCTTCTTCATCAAGGAAATCATGCAGCAGGACTGTGGCCCCGGTAATGGGTTCCATTTCATTGATATCCAGGGCCACGACGAGACCTTTGGCGTTGCTTTCGGGCTTGGTCCGCTCGATGGCGACCATGGTCCAGCCACCGGGTGCGGCGCCAAGGTCGAGAATGCGCTTGCCCGGTTTCAGGAAATGGAACTTGTCGTCCAGTTCGAGCAATTTGAAAGCGGCGCGGGATGGATAGCCCCGTTTTTTGGCCTCGACAACATACGGGTCGTTGAGTTGGCGTTGCAGCCAAAGGGTCGATGACAGTTTGCGACCCTTGGCGCTTTTCACCTTGGTGTGCAGGCCGCGCCCGCTCAGGCCGCCTTCGGCGCGGGTTTTGTTGCGTCCACCTTTGCCTCGTTCGCTCATGTTACCGCCCCGAAAGTCTCGCCGTTTTCACGCATCATCCCCATTAAAAGCCCTTCGCGGATGCCCCTGTCGGCGGCGCGTACTGACGGCGATGGCCAGTGGCGGCAGATTGCATCCAGAATGGCGCAACCCATGACAACCAGGTCGGCCCGTTCTGGTCCAATGCAGCCGTTTCTGGCCCTCTCGTCATGGTCCATGCGGGATAACCGCTCACTGATGGCGGTGATGGTTTCGACCCGCATGTCCAGTCCATCGACTTTGGAGCGATCATAGCGGGGCAAATTCAGATAAAGTCCTCCCAGCGTCGTCACTGTGCCTGATGTTCCCAAAAGCTGGATTGCGTGGGAAGCGAGATAATCGGAAATACCATGTTGCTGGTCAAAGGGCTGTAGCCCGGTTTCGATATGGCCGATAATTTCCTCATAATCCCTGGGTTTGATAACACCGGTTCCGTATTGTTCGGCCAGGGTGACGACGCCCACAGGCAAGGACTGCATGGCCAGGACGACGGCTTTGCCATCGCTTGAGCGTTCAACCCACATTATTTCCGTGCTGCCGCCGCCAATATCAAAGACGATGGCGCGAGACGACGTGTCCTCGAGCAGTTGGGCGCATCCATCGAGGGTCAATTGGGCTTCCTGTTCGGCGCTAATGGTTTCAAGCTGGATGCCAGTCTCGTCCAGTACTCTTTTATAGAAAACATCGCTGTCAGTGGCCCTGCGGCAGGCTTCGGTGGCAATAGAGCGGGACATGCCGACACCCCGGACCTGCATTTTGTCGGCGCAAACCCGCAGTGCCTCGATGGTTCGTTGTATGGCCTGCTCGCTTAATTGATCGCTCTGCGTCAGGCCTTCGCCCAGACGGACGATGCGCGAAAAGGAGTCGATCACCCTGAAGGTGCAATTGTTAGCCTGGGCGACAAGCAAGCGGCAGTTATTCGTGCCCAAATCAATGGCGGCGTAGACATTCCCGCTCATAACTCAACGTGACTCCAAAATAATCTTGATCCTTGCCTCATTACTAAACCTTCCATAGCGGCGTTTCTACAGGCTAAGCAGCGGCAGGTCACTGTAATCATCAAGCCGGTCTTCCCGGTAAGGGTAGCGTTGGCGCATTTCGTCCGTATAGGCGCTGTCAACTTCGATCAGCCGGAACGTTTCTTCGTCGCCGAAAACCAGTGGCTGTTTCCAGCCATCTATCCATGGCGGGGCAAAGATCGACGCGCCAAAATGATCCCCGGCCCGGTTCAGGCTTAGCAGGTGAACTTGATTTTCAATAGCCCGGGTTATTGAACACTGATGCCAGCTTACGAACGTCGAATCTCTGGCGAAGGCGACCGGATGCAATATCAGGTCGACCCCGTGCTTAAGGGTAAGTGTTCGGGTCAGTTCTGGAAACCGGTGGTCGTAACAAATGATCGGCGCGGTGCGGATGCCAGCGACCTCGAACACCAACAAGTGTCGTCCGGGTTTGAAATACGGTTTTTCGATGGAATCTCCGAACTGGGCCATGTGCATTTTATCGTAATGCCCGACCAGATTGCCGTTGTCGTCGATGATGATCTGGGAAATCGTGTAAGTGCCATCGTCCCCGCACCTGGGCATCCCGTAGCAGATAAAGGTACCGGAATTCCTGGCGACTTCAGAAAAGGCTGTGAATGAAGGACCGTCAAGGCCCTCGGCTAATTGGTCAAGATTATCGAATGCTTCTTTTGAGTAGGTGATGGTTGATAATTCCGGCAACACCACCAAATCGACACCCCCGGTTTCTTCGATATGTTTTTTAATATCGATGGCGACCCGCATGACATGGTCATCGCGTTGCGCCGTCGTGGTGACGTTAGGAACAGTTATCTGGCAGGCAAGTATTCTCATGATAACCACTATACGTGTTTAGGAGCAGAAATGATAAGGCCTTAACAGGGTGTGCTTTTATTGTCGGCTTGGTTTTTCGCCGTATATCGCCAACACCCGGTCGTAGCCATAGGATATATAATTGCGTTCGATATAGCCGATGGCGGCAACGTCGTTGCGGGTCATGGCCCCGTATAGGTCTTCCAATTCTCTGACAAGGGATTTTGATACGTCCAGCGGTTCGGCCTCAATGACCTGATACCAATGGCTGGCAATCTGAAAATAATAACGGCTCCACATTTCGTTAAGGGGAGTGTTGCCGATCAACCGGCTAATAACGAAATGAGCTTCGTGATCAATGCGCCAATATTCGCGGGCATCGAAATTTTCGACCATGGCCCGTGCCCGTTCCAGAAGGGCTTCGAGGGTGGCAATGTCTTCCGGAAGGCAGGGGTTGGGCGTTAAATCACCGATCAAGACGGCCAGTCGAATGCGAATTTGATAAATCTGTTTGATTTCGTCCAGCGTTCGCTTGCTGACAATGGTTCCGACACCGTTGTGGACTTCGACAAGGCCAGCGGATTTTAGTTTCTGCAGAATTTCGCGGATCGGTGTCCGACTGACGCTGAATTCCAACGCCAGCTCTCCTTCGCGAATAATCACGCCGGGACGGTATTGCAAAAGACAGATGCGATCGCGAATAATATCGTGGATGCGGTCAAATTCAATGCGCATTGAGCACTTGTCCATATCCTTTAATGAAGTTGAGAATCAAGGATGTCGCCTTGGTTTTCGGCGCGCTTTTATTCAGTTCAGCGAAGAGCCGTTCTTCACCAATGACAAGGCTTTCGTCGGGCAGCAGGGGCGTGGTGGTGCCTGCCAACTGGTCCACCTGGGTAGCCGGGATGGCATTGGTGATGCTGTCGGGCATCGGCGCACGGACGAAATGAACGCGACCCTTATCAAAACGGTTTTCGAGTCGTTGTGCGGACGATTGGCGCTTTTCAGAGACAGGGGACATGATGGCCTCAGTCACGTAGGTTTATGCAGCTAGGGAAAATTATAGCTTATTTAACGTAAATTATAGGATTCTACTAGATTGATGTATACAGCTATGTTAGCGTTTCCAGAATGTTTATAAGAATAGAGCTGATTTAACAGGGATAAGCCGTGTTGGAAATTCTCAACGAGGCAATGCAACGAACGGCCTTATTTCAGGATCGGCTCAATCAGGCTGGCCATGACATTGCGGTGATTACCGACGAGTCCTCAATCGCCTATCTGGCCGGTTTCTGGGGGTATCTGTCCATTGAATTTGGTCGCCCGACCTTCCTCATTCTGCGTGCAGGTCATGCACCCATTGTGCTGACCCCGTTGATGGAAAACGAAATGGTTTCGGCCATGACCTGGGTTGGCGATGTGCGGACCTGGGAAGATGCTGGCGATAGGCGATGGGAAAATGTGTTGGCGGAAATCCTCGGGCCTGACCTCAAAGGGTTGGCCGTCGAACGCGATGTTCTACCTGCCATTGTTCGTAATTGGCTCGATGAGCATTACCCCGGAATCGTATTGGACGACGCCTCGCCAGAGCTTGGCGCGATGCGGATGATCAAGTCGCCCAGCGAGATCATGGTCATGAAAAAGGCTGGTGAAATCGCCGCTGCGATGATGCAGGCGGCGCATGGCTCGCTGGCCGAGGGAGTCCAGGAATTTGAATCTGCCCTTGCGGTCATTGCGGCGGGCAGTCGAAAAGCGGCCGGTTTTTTAACCGCCAGCGGATGGGAATCATTCGTTTCACCGATGATTCATAATCTTCAGATCGTACAAAGTGGCGCCGATACGTCGATGGTTCATAGGCGTGCCAGCGTCAAAAGGTATGAGCGTGGCGATCCTGTGTATTTTTGTTTTTGCAATATGGCCCAGTTCAAGCAGTACAAGCTGGGTTTTGACCGTATGTTCTTTATCGGCGAGGTTTCAGACACGGCGGCGCGGATCCAGCAAGTCGCTGTTGAGGCGCAAGCCGCGGCGTTAAATGCTATCCGCCCGGGGGTTCTGGCTGAGGATATTGCAGCCGCAGCCGACGCCGTCTACGCAGCTAACGGTTATGCGACGTCATACCGCACGGGCCGCTCCATTGGCGTTGCCTATCTGGAGAAGCCGGAATTGAAAAAAGGCGACAAGACGGTGCTAAAATCCGGCATGACCTTCGCCGTTGACGGTGGCATCTCGGTCGATGGCGAATTGGCTGGCCGAATTGGCGATTCCGTTGTCGTTACCGATGATGGATTTGAGTTTCTCACCGATTATCCGCGCGATTTACTGGTCACCCAGCGATGACAGTTATCCGCGCCGCCATCTTTCAGTCTGAGGCCAGGAACGAAACCCCTTCAGCGCGTCTTGACCGCCTTGAGGCGCGTCTGGAAGAAGCCGGTCCTGGCGCTATCGATTTGATGCTGTGCCCTGAACTTTACTTAAGCGGTTACGATGTCGGTGCGAAAATCCAGGAATTCGCTGAATCCGCTGATGGCCCGTCTCTGGATCGTGTTTCATATCTGGCGAAAAAATATGATACGGCCCTTGCTATCGGTTATCCGGAATTGGGTGAGCACGTTCTCTACAACGCGGTTGCCGTGATTGGTAAAGCCGGTGAACGGCTGCTCGATTACCGTAAACGTTTGTTGCCACCCGGTTTCGAGGGAGAGGCATTCACGCCCGGAAAGGGTGTCGGTGTTTTTGAATTCATGGGGCAGCGCATCGCCGTGTTGATCTGTTATGACGTGGAATTTCCCGAATTTGTTCGCGAGGTGGCGATGGCCGGAGCCGGGATTGTTCTCGCCCCGACGGCCTTGCGTGCGAAGTGGGGCTTCGTCGCCCGCAAGATGATTCCAACCAGGGCATTCGAGAATGGTCTGTTCCTGCTTTACGCCAATCACGCCGGCCGAGAGGGGGGGCTTGAATATCTTGGGCAGAGCGTCATTGTCGCCCCGGATGGACGCGATCTGGCGTTGGCCGGAGCGGGCGAAGACGTTATTTTCGCCAGCCTTGATGTGACAGAAATTGCGCGCGCTCGTGAAGCGTTGCCGTATCTTGAAGTCGTTGAAAAATTAGTAAGGGCGGTTTGAGAATTTGATGCATTATCATTGTCGCCAAAAGGAAATGTTACTTCAGTTTTGTTCCACGGTTGGACATTGGTCTTTGATTTATTAAGGAAAATCATGTTAGCGTTAATGAAATGAAAATGCTGTCAGGTTAGCTGTAGAAAAATAACCTGGATTAAATGGGGAAAGAACTAAAATTTTCCCCGCAACAGCATAAACATAATGGCTGCCTAATTTAGGGATGGCCGATGGGGAGGGAAAATGGCTGATTCAAATGATCCGCTTGTGCGATTCATTGAGGTTCAGAAAAGTTACGATGGCGAGTCACTTGTCGTCAAAAATCTTAATCTGGATGTCGCGCGCGGTGAATTTCTGACCATGCTTGGGCCCTCGGGCTCGGGAAAAACCACCTGTTTGATGATGCTGGCCGGGTTTGAACCGGCCACCCACGGTGAAATTACCCTTGAAGGTAATTCGATCAACAATGTTGCCCCGCATAAACGGGGCATTGGCATGGTGTTCCAGAACTATGCCCTGTTCCCGCATATGACGGTCGCCGAGAACCTCGCCTTTCCACTTGAAGTGCGCGGGGTTGGAAAATCTGAAATCACCGATAAAGTTAACCGTACCCTTGATATGGTCCAATTGGGTGGCTTCGGTGATCGCCGTCCGGCGCAATTGTCCGGTGGTCAACAGCAGCGCGTTGCTGTCGCGCGCTCGTTGGTCTTTGAACCGACATTGGTGCTGATGGATGAGCCTCTTGGCGCACTTGACAAGAACTTGCGCGAAGAAATGCAGTACGAAATCAAACACATTCATGAAAGACTGCAGGTGACCATGGTTTATGTCACCCACGATCAATCTGAAGCGTTGACTATGTCCAACAAGATTGCGGTGTTTGATGATGGCATTGTCCAGCAGTTGGCCCCGCCTGACGAACTTTATGAAAAACCTAATAATGCCTTTGTCGCCGGGTTTATTGGCGAGAACAACCGTCTTTACGGCACGGTTAAAGAAATTTCCGGCGAATTCTGCCATGTGGAACTTGAAGGCGGCGGCGGTATGGTCAAGGCGCTAAGCGTCAACAATGGCGGCGTTGGTTCACGTACCACCTTGTCGCTTCGCCCCGAGCGGGTAACCATCGGCGCAGCCGAAGGTGAGACCGAAAACAGCCTGGAAGCGAAAGTCGAAGAGCTTATTTATCTGGGCGATCATATTCGCAGCCGGATCAGCCTGACAGGCAACGACGAATTTATCGTCAAAGTTCCCAACTCTCACGGGCATGTTCACATGAAGGAAGGTGAAATTACCCAGATTGGTTGGGAAGCAGAGGATTGTCGCGCACTCGATGGGTGACAATGAAACAAAGAACCATAAACTAACTAGTTAAATCGTAAAAAAGGGAGAGTAAGACAAATGAAGAAAATGCTGAAAAATTCAGTGTTCGCTGTTGCTGGCTTAGCTATCGCCGGTATGGCGTCAACGGCCAAGGCCACGGATTTAAACGTCGTTTCATGGGGCGGCGCTTATACAGCCAGCCAGATGAACGCCTATCACAAACCCTACATGAAATTGCACCCGGACATTAAAATCAATTCCATCGATTACAGTGGTGGATTGGCAGAAATGCGGGCCCAGACCGAAGCCGGTAACGTAACCTGGGATCTGCTTGATCTGGTCCTGTCTGACGCCATCACCGGTTGCGATGAAGGCATGTTCCGCCCCATCAATATCGATAAGGAAATGGCCAAGGGTTCCGATGGTTCACTGCCTTCCAAGGATTTTCTTGAGGGCACCCTGCTTTCGGAATGCTTTATCCCGCAGATCATTTATTCCACGGTTTTCGCTTATCGTTCTGATGCATGGGGCGGCAAAAAACCAACCAAAATGGCCGACGTTTTTGATCTCAAGAACTTCCCTGGCAAGCGCGCGTTGCAAAAGAAAGCGATCAATAACCTGGAATGGGCTTTGATTGCTGATGGTGTTCCGTTGGCCAAGGTTTATGACGTTCTTGATACGGATGCAGGCAAGGACCGGGCATTTGCTAAACTGGCAACCATCAAAGATGATGTGATCTGGTGGACCGAAGGCGCCGTACCTCCGCAGCTTATGGCTGATGGTGAAGCGGTGTTTGGCACCGGCTATAATGGTCGTTGGTTCTCGGCTATTGCCCAAGAAAAACAGCCTTTCGCCATGCTTTGGGATGGTCAGGTTTTGGACATTGACGGCTGGGCCGTTCCTGCCAAAGGCAAGAACGTCGATACCGTGATGACCTATCTTAAATGGGCTACTGATACGCAGCGTTTGGCCGATCAGGCTAAGTACATCTCCTATGGTCCGGCGCGTAAGTCTTCCGGTCCTCTGGTTGGCAAGCATGCGACGCTTGGTATCGACATGGCTCCGCATATGCCGACCAAGTATGCTGATCAAGGCTTCCTCACCAACTTTTCTTGGTGGGCTGATAATGGCGACGAAATGAACGAACGTTTCGCTGCCTGGTTGCTCCAGTAGGATCAACTTTTCCGATTAGCGGGGCAGGGAAACCTGCCCCGCGACCGGATTTCTTTTATTTAGATTTTATGGGGGGGTATAATGGCTGACCAACAAAGCGGGGGCGAACTGGTTCTTGCCGCCGATGGCACGCCACTGAAGGCCAGCCTGAACAAGGCGATGCGTAAGAACCGCATACGCGCTCTGTTACTGGTTACCCCTTTATTTCTATTTATTTTATTCTCGTTCCTGCTCCCTATTCTCAGCATGACCTTTCGTAGTGTCGATAATTGGCACGTCGGCACCCTGATGCCCGAAACGACTGCGGCCCTGAAAAACTGGGATGGCAAAGATATTCCAGATGAACCGGTCTTTGTTGCTCTTGTCGCCGATTTGCAAGCTGGCGCCAAATCCCGCGAAATAGGCAAAGTGGGAACCCGCCTGAATTATGAAAAATCAGGCATGCGCAGCATGATCACCGGGTCTGCCCGAAAAGCGGCCAAACTTAAAGAAGGACCTTATAAGGAAAAGGTCCTGAAAATGAATAAAAGGTGGAAAGAGCTTGAGACCTGGACGGTCATCAAACGCAACACCGCGCCCTATACCATCGGCTATTATCTGAACGCCCTTGATATGAAGTATGACAAAGGTGGCGAAATAGTCATGCAGGCTGAAAACAGGCAGATCTATGGCAAGTTGTTTTTGCGTACGTTCGCGATCAGCCTGACGATCACCCTGATCTGTGTTATGCTGGCCTATCCCATTTCGTATCTGCTGGCGACATTGCCGCTGCGCTATTCCAATTTGCTGATGATTTTTGTGCTGCTGCCGTTCTGGACATCGCTTCTTGTGCGCACGACAGCCTGGATAGCCATGCTTCAGTCGCAAGGGGTGCTCAACGATTTATTTGTCTTCTTCGGCCTGGTCAGTGATGATAATCGCTTGCAACTTATCCATAATCTGACCGGCACGATCATTGCCATGACCCATATTTTGCTGCCGTTCATGGTGTTGCCGCTTTACAGCGTTATGAAAACAATTCCGCCAAGCTATATGCGCGCCGCCTTGTCCTTGGGGGCCAATCCAACGGTCGCCTTTATCCGCGTTTACGTGCCCCAGACCCTGTCGGGCATTGGTGCCGGGAGCATCCTCGTCTTTATTTTGTCGATTGGATATTACATTACCCCGGCCCTTGTTGGTGGAACCGGTGGCACGCTGATTTCCAATCAGATTGCCTACCATATGCAATCCTCGTTGAATTGGGGACTTGCCGGAGCGCTGGGGGCGTTGTTGTTGCTGTCGGTCCTGGCGCTGTACATGCTTTATAACAAAATTGTTGGTATCGATAATATGAGGTTAGGATAACACCATGTCTTTACCGCCCTACGCAGGCCCACTTGAAACATCCTGGTACTACGGGTTCCGCTTTTTATGCGCCTGTATCTTCTTGTTTCTGATTACGCCGATTTTGATAATCATACCTTTGAGTTTCAACGTCGAACCGTATTTCACCTTCACCAAGGGGATGCTGGAATTTGATCCAGATGCTTATTCCCTGCGCTGGTATCATGATTTTGTCAACAATACCCAATGGATTCACTCGGTCAAAAACAGCTTCATCATCGCTATCGCCTCGACCATTTTGGCGACTGTGTTGGGGACCTTGGCTGCTTTGGGCTTAAGCAAATCTCACATGCCCTATCGCTCCTTGATGATGGGCCTTTTGATTTCTCCGATGATCGTGCCGTTGATTATTTCTGCCGCTGGCATGTATTTCTTTTATTCAAACATCGGCCTTGACCAGACGTATTTGGGCATCATTCTCGCCCATACGGCGCTGGGAACCCCGTTCGTGGTGATTACCGTGACGGCGACGCTGGTAGGCTTCGATCATTCCCTGACCCGGGCTTCGGCCAATCTGGGCGCTAATCCGACGACGACATTTTTCAAGGTCATCATGCCGTTAATCCTGCCGGGCGTTATTTCCGGCGCATTGTTCGCCTTTATCACCTCGTTTGATGAAGTCGTTGTTGTTCTGTTCCTGGCCGGCTTCGATCAACGGACTATTCCGCGCCAGATGTGGTCGGGTATACGTGAACAAATCAGCCCGACAATTCTGGCTGTGGCAACGATTCTTGTGATGATTTCTGTCGCCCTGCTGGCCGCCCTGGAAATGCTCAGGCGTCGTAGCGATCGCTTGCGTGGGATCGTTTGATTCACTTTTTTTAAGGAAGCAGAATGATCAATCATATTGTTGTCGCCATCGATTCTTCACCTTCTTCGGATAATGCTGTCGATATGGCGATCAATCTGGCGAAAACCTATGACGCCAAATTGAGCTTCCTGCATGTCATTCGCGATATGCAGTTGCCCGAAAGCGTGCTTCGTATGGCTGAAGTCGAACATATTCAAGGTGCGCGCAGCGATGTTCTACGCTTCGTCGGTGAGAAAATGATGAAGTCGGCTGAAAAGAAGGCCAGAGATATGGACCTGAAAGGGACTGCTAACAAAGTCGCTGTTGGCGACCCGGCCTCTGAAATTGCAGATTATGCAAAAAAGAATAAGGCCGATCTGATTGTCATCGGTACCCGTGGGCATGGTGAACTTAAAGGCATGTTCCTGGGCAGTGTTTCGCGCAAGGTCTCCAATCTGGCCCATGTCAATGTCATGATCGTGCGTTAATCCGTAAGCGCTTCCTGTAAATTCTGGACGGTTTCTTGCAGTGCCTGAGCGCTGTACTCCAGGCGTGGCTTGACACCCCAGACAGGTCCTGGCCAGGCCCCGTCATCTTCAAAGCGGGCAATGACATGGACGTGTAATTGCTCAACAACATTACCCAGTGCCGCGACATTAATACGCACCGGTTGGTACAGTTGTTTCATGGCCTTTGAGGCGCGCACGATCTCATCCATCATCGAGGATAAATCCACTTCCGCCAGTTCGTGCAGGCCACATAAATCGGCGCGCGCAGGGACCAGTATCAGCCAGGGATAATTTGCGTCTTTCATCAACAATACCCGCGAGACATCCCATCGGGTTATTTCTATACAATCAGTGGCGAGGGTCGGGTGCAGGTTAAACATTTGATAGGGTGACCTTTTGCGTTGTGAAGACTATCTACTATATTCTTCGTCGCACTTAGTCTTAAGGGTTTTTAATGCCGTCATCGAAAATCAAGACAGGGATGTGGGTGCAGGCGCAAATCCGGATTTGCGACATCAACTGCATCCCGATCATGGTGCGCCATAAAGGTGATGCGGACGCGGGCGCTATCTTGCTTAAACTCGATCAGGGAAAGGCGGGATGTTCGATGTTGTCACAGGTCCGCGATGTCGATGGGAGCCTTGGTTGGATGTACGGTGGTGGTGGCACCTTGATCGATCAAAGCCAGGCCGAAGTCTATATCAAGCGCCAGATAGACCGCGATCCTGACCTGTGGGTTATCGAAATCGAGGATATGCAGGGGCGCTACGAGCTCGATGGTGACATTCTTAAATAGGGTTACAATGAACAGTCATTGTCCAATTCACGACATTTGAAGTAGACAAACCTCCCATTCAGCTATAAAGAATTTAGCAAGAGGAGACAGCCATGGACGGTTCAAGTTTCGATAGCGCACTACACCGGGTCGGGTTTTTCCTGGTCCCTAGTTTTTCGTTCATCGCATTCTCGTCAGCCGTCGAACCACTAAGGCTTGTCAACAAGGTCGCCAATAGACAGCTCTATGGATGGAGTTTTTATTCTATTGATGGCAACCCGGTCGAAGCCAGTAACGGGGTCAAGGTTGAAGTCGACGGTTCATATGCCGATGTGGAGGTTATGCCCAGTGTGATCGTTTGCGGCGGCAACGATATTCACAATCAGGCGGCCCCCAAATTGATCGCCAAGTTGCGCCGTCTGTCTTCCCATGGCGCAGCGTTGGGCTCTGTTTGCACGGGGAGCCATATTCTTGCCCAGGCGGGCTTGCTTGATGGCTATAAATGCACCATTCATTGGGAAAATATGGATGGTTTCGCAGAGGAATTCCCTGAAATAGAAGTCAGTGACGATCTGTTCGAGATCGACCGTAATCGTTTTAGCTGCGCCGGGGGCACGGCGGCGCTGGACATGATGTTGCATATCATCGCCCAGCAGTATGGCCACGATACCGCGTCTCTGGTTTCAGACATGTTGATCCATCACCGTATCCGCGATGGTCACGAACGCCAACGCATGGCGCTGCGCACCCGCTTGGGGGTCAGCCATCCAAAGTTGCTGGCGGTGATTTCACATATGGAAGAAACCCTGGAAGAACCTGTCAGTTGCGCGGCGCTGGCCAATATCGTCAACCTGTCGACACGGCAATTGGAAAGGCTTTTCAGGAAATACCTGCATCATGCGCCGACCCGCTACTATCTGGAATTGCGGTTGAGCCGCTCGCGCTTCTTGTTGTTGCAGACCTCAATGCCGATCCTCGACGTAGCACTGGCCTGCGGGTTCGTCTCGGCGTCCCATTTTTCCAAGTGTTACCGTGAGTTCTTCGAGCGCACGCCAAGCGAGGAACGCCGGGTTCCGGCCTAATTCTTTTTTATAACGCTGCGCTCAAGGGCCGGATAATAAAGTCCCAGCGTAACGGCGCGGGCGATCATAAAGATTGCGAATGCGCTCCACAGTCCATGGTTATGGAAACCGGGAATCAGCAAGGGAAGGGCAACGAGGAAAACGATCAGCGAAATGATCATTGCATTGCGCATGTCCCCAGTCCGTGTCGCACCGATAAAAATACCGTCCAGCTGAAAGCTCCAAACCGATAGGATAGGCATCAGGATCATCCACGGCATGAAAGTCCGGGTGAGAGTGCGAATGTCGTCGATATTGGTCATGACATCAATCATGGGGCCGCCAAGTACGGCGAATAGCAGTGAGAACATGACTGCAAAACCGAACGCCCACCCGGTTGAAGTTTTAACCGCCTGGCGGAAACCCTGTCTGTCCCCGGCTCCCAGGAAGCCCCCGGCCAAAGCCTCTACGGCCAGGGCGAAACCGTCCAGGGCATAAGCCATGATGCTTTGGAAATTGAGCAAGATGGCGTTGGCGGCAAGCACCATATCGCCCATTTTCGCCGCCTGGGCCGTAAACAATGCAAATCCCGCTTGCAGGCACAGGGTACGGATGAAAATGTCGACATTGACCGTCAACAAGCGGAGTAACCGCTGGCTATCAAAGATGCGCTTGCTGATCCAATGGCCGCCTATTTCCCTCAAGTTGTGGCGGGTCAGCAGCAAGCCTACGGCGACTGCGAAAATTTCCGAAATCAACGAAGCCCAGGCGACACCGGCGACTCCCAGTCCCAATCCGTTGACAAACCACAGGTCAAGAATGATGTTCAGTCCGTTCATCACCAATTGCATGATCAGTGCGGCGCGGGTGTTGCGTACACCAATAAACCAACCGACCAGGGCATAGTTGGCCAGTGCAGCAGGGGCACCCCAGATGCGGATTTGATAATACTCCCCGGCCAGTCCTTCGACCTGGCTACTGGCATCGATCAGGGTGAAAGCCAGGGTCTTTAGCGGCCACTGCAAGGCGATTACGCAAAGGCCCAGAATGACAGCGGCAATAATCGCACGGGCCAGCATTGAGCGTACTTCATCGCCGTCTTTAGCGCCCAGTGCCTGGGCGGTAAAGCCGGTTGTACCCATACGCAGGAAGCCAAATCCCCAATATACGAAACTAAAAATCAGGCCACCCAGGGCGACAGCCCCGATGTAATGCGCCCCCGGTAAATGGCCAACAACGGCTGTATCCACTGCGCCCAGCAAGGGGACCGAGACATTGGATAGCATAATCGGCAAAGCCAGGGCCCAGACATCGCGGGTCATCGTGCCGCTCATGGTGTTCTGGGTGGACGTTTTCGACGGCGCGGTTTGTCATTCGTCTGGGCCGCTCTTTGCGGCAGGGTGACGACCTTTTCAAGGTTGGGATAAGCGGCAGTTTTATGGGGAAAGGCCATGGCCTCGATAAAATGTTGTTGGAAAGCGGGCTCGATGGCCGTCTCGACCTTCTCGACCTTGCTGACGACATCTTCAATTTCGGCCCGGGCATGGCGGTTCAGAAGGGCGATGCGCGCGCCGGTGCCAGCGGCGTTACCAGCCGCTGAAACATGGGTCAGATCGCAATCGGGTATCAGTCCCAGCACCATCGCGTACTTAACGTCAATATGGCTGCCGAATGCCCCGGCCAGGCTGATCCGGTCAAGGTGATCGATGCCCAGGCGATCCATCAACAAGCGCGCCCCGGCATAGAGTGCGCCCTTGGCCAGTTGGATGGCGCGAACGTCGTTCTGGCTGATGATGATGCGTGGTTCACCTTCGTGCAGCAGGTAACTGAAGGTACGATCATTGGCGATAATGCGGGACGATTTTTCGTCTTGCTTGCCGTCAATGACGCCGTCCGCCGTGACGATGCCAGCAAGGAACATCTCGGCGACAACTTCGATAATGCCGGAACCGCAAATGCCTGAAATGCCGATACCTGAAATGGACTCATCGAACCCGTCTTCATCGGACCAATGATCGCTGCCGATGACCTTGAAGCGCGGTTCCAGGGTGTCGTGATCGATCCGTACCCGCTCGATAGCGCCGGGCGCTGCGCGTTGGCCCGATGTGATCTGTGCCCCTTCGAAAGCCGGGCCTGTCGGGCTCGAACAGGCCAACAGTTTGTCCTTGTTGCCAAGCACGATTTCGGCGTTGGTTCCGACATCGACGATGAGGATGATCTGATTAGACTTATAGGGCGCTTCGGACAGGATCACCGCCGCCGTATCGGCCCCGACGTGACCGGCGATGCACGGCGGGATGTAAGCGTGCGCACCGGGATTTAACGTCAACCCAACCTCGCTTGCCGCAATGTCGAGGGCATCCTCGATGGTCAGGGTAAAGGGTGAAACACCTAACGGTGTCGGGTCCAGTCCCAACACAAGATGATGCATGACAGGATTGCCGACGATGGTCACGGCAAGGATGTCGTTTAAGGTAATTCCGGCCTCGGAAGCGACGCTGCTGGCTAGTTCATTGAGTGCCTGGCGGACGACCTGGGTCAGTTCTTTTTCGCCGCCGGGGTTCATCATCACATAAGAAACTCGGCTCATCAGGTCTTCGCCGAAGCGGATTTGCGGGTTCATCAAACCGGCCGATGCCATGACCTCGCCTGTTGCAAGATTGCATAGATGGGCGGCGATGGTGGTCGAGCCGACATCATAGGCAATGCCGTAAATGGCGTCGTGGTAGCCGGGCCAAATGGCAATGATGGATTTCTGGTTGCGGATGGCGACGGTCATGGTCTTATCGTCGGGTACGTCAACGCTTGCTATGTCCAGACCCTTTAGGCTCCATTGTTCCTCAAGGGCCTGAAATATACCCGCCGGATCGGCCGTGGCGACGTCGATGAGATGCAGGCGGATATCAGGCTCAATGGTAATGTCGCGTGCTTCGGCGCGTTTGCGGACGACTTGCTTGTGGACCTGGCTTTCTGGCGGCACGTCGATAACCACATCACCGGTAATACGGGCCTGACAGCCGAGCCTGCGTCCAGGCTTAAGCCCTCTTTTATGATCGTAGCGGGTTTCCTCAACTCTAACGGTGTTGAGGTTCTGTGGGCCCGAGGTAATTCCAAGTTTGGCGAATTCACCCTCGCCAACGGCGATCTGGCAGCGCCCGCAAATGCCACGGCCACCACAAACAGAATCTATATCAACGCCGAGTTCGCGCGCAGCATTCAGAACAAGAGTACCCGCTGCAAAGCGACCACGCTTGCCAGAAGGCATAAAGGCAATCAGGAAATCTTCAGTCACGCGTTAACTGCGCTTACGTCGTCTGCGGGCTTCACGGCCCCCGTCAGCGCCTTCTGCCGCCGGTTCACGGAATTTTTTGATCCACCGGGTGCAGTTTGGGTCGTGCCCCATCATGACATCCGCGCCCATGATCGCACTGACCACTTCAGGATGCATGGGATTGGTGATCGCCGATGTCAGGCCGGCGGTCATGGCCATGGAAATAAAGGCGCCGTTCAGGTCGTTGCGGTTGGGCAGGCCGAAACTGACGTTGGACGCGCCGCCGGTGGTGTTTACTTTCAACTCGTCGTGCAGGCGGCGCAACAGCTTGAAGGCCACGGCCCCGGCATCGTTGAGCGCGCCGACAGGCATAATCAGCGGATCGACGACAACGTCACACGCCGGGATGCCGTAATCGGCGGCATGTTCGACGATTTTCTTGGCCACGGCGAAACGCACGTCGGGATCTTCGGAAATACCGGTCTCATCATTGGAAATAGCGACGACCGCAGCACCGTATTTTTTGACCAGCGGCAAAACCGCCTCAAGGCGTTCTTCCTCGCCGGTGACGGAATTAACCAGCGCCTTGCCCTTGTAAACGGCAAGACCGGCCTCCAAAGCGGCGACGATGGAGGAATCGATGGACAGGGGAACATCGGTCAGCGTTTGCACCAGTTCAATAGCCTCGGCGAGGATTTTTGGCTCGTCGGCCATGGGAATGCCGGCATTGACGTCCAGCATATGGGCGCCAGCGGCGACCTGCGCCAGGGCGTCGGATTCGACACGGGAATAATCGCCTGCCGCCATTTCTGCGGCCAGCAGTTTGCGGCCCGTGGGGTTGATGCGCTCGCCGATAATGACGAACGGGCGATCGAAGCCCATAACGACTTCGCGGGTGGCGGAACTGATGATGGTATCGGTCATGATTGTGGTTCTCTTTGAACTTGGGTTGACGGGATCATTATCTTTGTGGGGATAGAATATGCGACTAATTACTTTCTTGCATCAGGGCGTCCATGGCCTCGGCAGCGGCGTAGTCACCGGGGTTGAGTTCCTTGCGCCAGGGCTTGCGTCCTTTCAGCACGCCGGATCGCTCGACGATATCGGCGACCCATTCCTCTTGCCGGTAGGCCATGACATGAATACCGGCGACTCCCTTCATCTCGCGCAATTGCTGAAGGATTTCGATGCACAGGTTGCGGCCTTCGCGTTTCTGGTCCTCTGCCCCTTCGAGGCGTTTGATGACGTTGTCGGGAATATGAATGCCCGGTACGTTGGTGCGAATCCAGCGTGCTGTTTTGGCTGAAGCCAGTGGCCCCGCGCCCACCAGGATGAAACAGTCCTTATCAAGACCCTGATCACGGACCTGGTTCATATAGTCTTCCAGCATGGGCACGTCGAAACAGTACTGGGTTTGCACGAATTGCGCCCCGGCTTTGATCTTTTTGGCCAGGCGGGTGACCCTGAAGTCATGGGGCGGGGCGAACGGATTGGCGGCGGCACCCAAAAAGATCTGCGGCGGTGCGCTGATCTTTCGACCGGAAAGAAATTGGTTTTCATCGCGCATTTGTTTGATGGTCGCCAGCAGTGACAGGCTGTCCAGGTCGAACACCGGCTTTGCGCCGGGATGATCCCCGGCCTGTACCCCGTCGCCGGTCAGGCACAGGATATTATTGACGCCCATGGCCGCCGCGCCCAGCACATGGCCCTGGATGGCGATGCGGTTCTGGTCACGGCACGATATCTGCATTACAGGCGCATAACCGATACGGGTTAAAAGCGCGCAGATGCTGACCGATGACATGTGGCAGTTGGCACCCGAACCATCCGTCGCGTTGATGCCATCGACCCAGCCATCGAAAATTCCGGCGCGTTCGTAAACTTCGTTGGGGTCAGCCGAATCCGGCGGGTTTAATTCGGCGGTGACGGCGAAGTCGCCACGCCTGAGAATGCGTTCCAGGCGGCCACGTGATGAATGACCGGGCAGTTGCTCGAACAAGTCGGCGGGGCCATTGTCGCTCATTGCTGTTTCTCCCGAGCCCGTTCGGCGGTGGCGCGCAGCCACGAGGAGGTGCCGCGCAAACTTTGGTCATGGGGCACCTGAACGTTTTGAATACGCTCTCCGTTTTTCATCATGGCGCTGCCCTTCCAGGCTTCGGTCCAGACGCAGGGCATGTCGGGTTCGACTTCGCAATTGCCATTTTGCCGGACCCCGCCGCAGGGGCCGTTGCGCAGGGTTTTCGGGCAGTTCATGGGGCACGACATGCCGGTTGAACTCAACACGCACTGACCGCACATACGGCAATCAAATAAGAATCCCTTTGTTATCTTCTCCAGGAACACGACGGGCGCTTCGGCGCGCTCATAGCCGATCAGGTTCCAAAGGGGATGAAGTTCAAGCAGAATATTGGCGAAAATATCGTAAAACCATTCCAAAGCACGGGCGTGGCGAACCGACCAGCGGCGGATGGTGTAGGTTCTGGCGCGGCGCCCGATAGGGCTTGTTCCAGCGGGTTCATAGGCGGGGTTTTTGCTCATTGTGACGGACTTTCCAGACCGTCACTGGCAATCAGTGATTTTAGACGATCCGGGCCATAGGCGGCCTGAAGATCGGCAAGGGCGGTATCAGCCAGTGCTTCGATGTCGCCGTCCAGTGGTTGCGCTACGCCCTTGCGCCAGCCATTTAAATAGGCATCCGTTTCCGCAGCCCCTGCCTTCATGGCGGCGGCGTCGATGGCCTTTTGGTAAAGATCGGGAAGCTGGCGCTTGGCAGTGGCACGCCCTTGCTTGACAATCACCTGGGCCGGGATGTCACGCCAGTAGACGATGGTCAATTGAGGCATCTTTCTCATCTTCCAAAATATCTTTAAGGCCACCGTAGCCGGTGAACCGGCGTTCGAAATTCAGGTTCAGTCTCTCTGCTGCCCGTTTGGCGGCGGCATCGAGATCAGGGTTTTCTGTCTGCGCCAGATAAACCAGCCGGGTATAATTGCCGAAGTAATCATCAAGCAACTGCGGAAAGCGATCCAGTCCCAGTCCTTTGATAATCAGCAGATCAAAGTGTTTGGTCAGGTAATCGGTCAGGAAGAAAGAACCCGGTTCAGCTTCGAACATGGTTTTGAAATCCGCACTGCCCATAAAAAATTCATAACAATGGTCACCGGGGATGCGCTCAATGCCTTCCTGGGCGAGTATTTCATCTAACCTGCCACCGGTGCCGCATTCGCCGTAGAGGACAAGAATACGCTCAAATCGGCCCTTGCCCTCTTTGATTTTCTGCTCTACCCCAGCCGGTATTTTCTCCGGTGTGTTGTGGAAATGCGCCGGCAAACATTGAATGGTGATGTTTTCCAGGTGCAAGACATCAATCAGCGTCGTGATTTCTCGGCCCAGTGCACCGCAAGCGATCAGCAGGGTTGCCGGTTTTTTTGGCACCGGCTTTAGCCGTTACCGGCCATTTCCGCCGCCACCGCCGAACCCTGACGGCGAGACATGACGTCCTTTGCTGTTTCAACCGCCATGGCGGCGTCGCGGCAATAGGCATCGGCGCCGATGCTTTCAGCGAAGGCCTCGTTCAAGGGCGCGCCGCCAACCAGCACTTCGATATCGCTGCGGATGCCTTTTTCGACCAGGGCGTCAATGACGACTTTCATATACGGCATGGTCGTGGTCAACAGGGCCGACATGCCAAGAATATCGGGCTGGTGTTCTTCGATAGCGGCAAGAAAATTTTCGACCGGATTATTGATGCCCAGGTCGATAACCTCGAACCCGGCGCCTTCCATCATCATGGTGACCAGGTTTTTGCCAATGTCATGAATGTCGCCCTTGACGGTACCAATGACCATTTTGCCCATTTTCGGGGCACCGGTTTCGGCCAGCAGGGGTTTGAGGATAAACATCCCCGCCTTCATGGAATTGGCTGACATCAACACTTCGGGCACGAATAGGATGCCATCGCGGAAATCGATGCCGACAATGCGCATGCCTTCGACCAGTGCCTTGGTCAGGACCTGATAAGGCTCCCAATTGCGGCCAAGCAGGATGTTGACGCCTTCGACAACTTCATCGGCCAAACCGTCATATAGGTCGTCGTGCATTTGCAGCACAAGTTCCTCATCGTTCAGGTTCGCCAGATCCAGATCTTCTTCTTGTTCGCCCATCGTGCTCTCCTAAGACAGACCGGTCATAAAAGCTGTGACCAATAGCAAAAAAACTAATTCAAAAACCGTCATTAACTGTCTTGGCGCAGACTTTTAGTTTGCGAAAAACGACATGCGAGAATGTTCCGTATCATTCTCGTACCCTCCCTTTCCGTCATTCCCGCGAAGGCGGGAATCCAGTACTTTAGTAAAATGAAACAACCTTGCGTCTACATGCTGGCCAGCAAACGGAATGGCACCATTTATACCGGCGTCACCAGCAATTTGGTGAAGCGTCTGTATGAGCATCAATCAGGTGCTGTGGAAAGTTTTACAAAGAAACACGGTGTCCATTCTCTCGTTTGGTACGAAGTCCATGAGAATATGGAAATCGCCATCGTACGTGAAAAGCAGATGAAAAAATGGAACAGGGCGTGGAAACTAAGGTTTATCGAGGAAGGTAATCCCGATTGGGACGATCTGTCATCGACGATTGTTTAAGGCAAGAGCAAGGTTCTCGCATATTCCTCATCGTCATTCCCGCGCAGGCGGGAATCAAGTTTTTTGAGATCACAAGAGATTTAAAAGTGTAGTTAATCCAGAAAAGAAAGAGATACGCTTTATTCGGGAAGACGCGGAATACAATTACTGCTATTTTGTGTCGGTTTGCGGGGGTAAGAATAACGGATGAAGTGAGAAGGATTAGATGATGAAAAACTATGTGCCAAGCGTTTGAAAGAGTAAAATGTATCAGAAATATTCAAATGGTTCGGGGGTGGGGGTAAAGTGATTGCGGGACTGTTGCGAGGGTGGAAACTATTGCGTTATATGCTCGGTACGCCTGGTGTTGTGTTGATGGCACCGGAAGAAATGAATACCCACGTTACTGTTTTTATTGAAATGACAAAGGGTAATTTCGATGCTCGTGGAGCTTTTTATCGAGTCTGGCGTTCGTTTGGGGCGCACATTTTGGAAAGAACACAATCGCCAAATTGGAGGTATTTTCTAGAGAATAAGGATAACGACCACCTTCTTTTCTGGGCCCGAGTTGTGGGTAAAAATGTCAGGCGATATCAAAATAAAGGTTCTCCACATGACGCTATGGCGATCCAACTTTTAGCCATCCTATTACGAGCTAAAACGTTGAATGATCCAATTTCCGTAGTGGTTGTGCAGCTACTTGATCCGATAATAGAAATGGCAGGAATTGGTGAACCATTTACTTTGGAGTAGAAATGAAATTTCCTACATCAAATATTAAAAACGAAAATTCCTTACCAATGCCGTTGTTCGGAATTTTATATTCGATCGGACTTGGCGAGCACAATAGCATTCATCATTATAACACCGGGTCATTATTTTGGTCGTTAGCGAGACTTTTTAGTTCATATGAACGAGTGATGAGTGCAGTGCATATTTCTCGAGAATATCAACTATATCTTGAAGATGATATTGAAAATTTCATTATCCGATTCCGGATTGTGCTTAATGATATTGCATATGTGGTGCGACAGGTTCTTCCGGAAAATCAGCGCGGTCTATCCGGACCAAAAGGTGCCGTTCATCCCAAAAATAGAGAGGTTTCTTTTTTTAAGTTGAAGAAATACCTTGCAGAGCAATCGGAGCATTTTCCAGAATTCACTCAAGTTTTTTCTATGACTGATTCATGGACTAAAAAATTAAGAAAAGACCGTGACCAAGTAATTCATTACAAAGCTAAAGCACTGGTTTTTGACACAGAACCTCTGTCTTTTGCACTCATAAACGCCGCTGGTAATGAGAAGCAGACGCCTACGCTGGAAGGCGGGTCACGGGTTGTTACGACTCCAGTAGAGATATTTGTTAATGACCAGTTGGTTGCAATGTATGAATTTCTGGATGAACAATTATCCCTAGCTATACGGAATTATGCGGAACGAAAAAACCTCAAGACCCAGTGGATAGGAAATCCTTCAATTCAATGCATTGGAATTAATACATTCAGAAGACATAACGGGATTAGTAATCCACAAGTAAAACAGAAAAATTTGGAATGAAAATGAAGAACTGGATTCCCGCCTTCGCGGGAATGACGGAAATTGGGAACTGAATTCCCGGTCAAGTGCCGGGAATGGCGGTAATTATCGAAGTCTACGACTTAGGTCGTTCGTTCGTTGGGTCGTAAAGTGGTTTGTAGCCGACGGCGGAGACTTCAATCGGGAATTTTTGGTTGAAGTACTCGATTTCCAGTTGGCGGCCTTCTTCACAGTGTTCAAACGGCAGGTAGCCAAGCGCGATGTTCTTACCGAGCGTCGGACCGTAGGCAATCGACGTGGTGTAAGAGCGCCGCCCCTTCTCGTCAATCAGTACCTCATTGGTTACGGGGTGGATGATCGGGCAGTTGCCCAAGGGGAAACGTGCAACACCGTCCTTATCGATGTTGTCGAGCATGGTCATGGTACACAGATAGGCCGGTTGGTTGGCCCGCGCGCGTTGCTCTATATTGGCTGCTTTGCCGTGGAAGTCGGCGGCTTTTACCTTCGGTCGGGCAAGCCCGGCTTCAAGCAGATTGTATTCGGTCAGCAGGTCCGCGTTCTGTAGGCGCAGGCTCTTTTCCAGCCGACGGCTGTTGGCGTAGGTCTCGACCCCAATCGGGGTGATGCCGGCCTCAAAGAACATGTCCCAAAGGGCCAGGCCATAGCTGAGCGGGAAATGAAGTTCCCACCCTTGCTCGCCGACATAGGAGATACGGAAACCCTTCACCGGCACACCGCGTAAGGTGAAATCTCGGGCTCCGGCGAAGGGGAAGTTTTCCGGATCAAGGCCAGCTGGATTGTCGGCCAGCTTTTTAAGGCTGGCACGCGCATTGGGGCCCCAGACACCGATGCAGCCGAAGTGATTGGTCCGATCCTCGACATACACCGACCACTCCTTGTCCTGGGCCATGCGGCGCAGGTAGGTGCTGTCGCGGTTGCCGGCGTCGGCGCCATCGATGACGCGGAAGCGATCCTCGGCCAGACGCAAAATGGTCAGATCTGCTTGCACGCCGCCTTTCGCATCAAGGAAGTTGGTGTAGACACCTTTGCCCACCGGCGTATCACCGGCGACCTTGCTTGAAGACACATACTCCACAAGTTGTTCTGCATCACGGCCCGAAACATCGTAGATCGCGAAGTGGCACAGGTTGACCATGCCGACGTTTTCCGAGAGCTCCAGATGCTCAGCATTGGAGACCCGCCAGAAATGGCGATTGTCCCATTCGTTTAGACGTTCTGGCACGCGGTCGGCATATTTTGCCAGTAAAGTCTCCTCGTTGGCGGCGTAGCCATGGGCGCGCTCCCAACCGGCGATTTCCATGAAATAGCCACCCATTTCCTTTTCTCGGAGATAGTAAGGCGACGTGCGGATATTTCGGCCCTTGGAGTAGGGCTCGCGGTTGTGGACCGGCGGATTGTAGATTTTGAAGGCTGTCTCGTAGCAGCGATCATGGATGTAGGTCTCGGTCGTTTGGATCGGATGGTAGCGCGCATAATCGATACTGGCGTGATCGATCTCTGTGCGGCCGTCCGTCATCCAGTCAGCAATCACTTTTCCGGTTCCAGGGCCGTCTTTAATCCACACCGAAACGCCGTACCATAGACCGCGCACGTTGGGTGATTCGCCGACGGAAGGACCGCCATCGGCCGTGACCTGCAACAGGCCGTTGAATGAATGCTTTTCGTTATAGCCCAGCTCACCCAGGATCGGGGTCAGCTCCATGGCGCGTTCCAACGGCTCTATGATTTGTTCCATGTCAAGATCACGTTGGGATGGTGACAGGCGGGCTTCTTCTTTTTCCTGAAGGTCGCGTGGATGTACCATGCGCGGCTCTTTTTCTTCGTAGTAGCCCCATTCTATTTGGCCGCCCTCGGCAGTTTTAGGATCGCCGGTGTCACGCAAGTAGGCGGAGTTGCCCTGGTCGCGCAGCAGCGGATAGCCGATCTCTTTGCCGGTGCCTTCAAATTCATTGTACGGTCCGAAGAAGGTAAGCGGATGATCGACCGGCATAACCGGTAAATCTTCGCCAGCCATTTCGGCTATCAGGCGACCCCAAAGACCAGCACAAACGACGACCTGTGGCGTTTCAATATAACCTCGCGATGTCTCGACGCCTTTGATGCGACCGTTTTCAATGTCGAGGCCCGTTGCCGGTGTATTTGGCATGATTTCCAGCTTGTCGGTTGCTTCGGCTTCCTGGATCATTTCCCCGGCGACGATTTGAGAACGCGGAATGACGAGGCCCGCGTCCGGATCCCACAGGGCGCCCTGGATCATGTCTTCTTCGACCAGCGGCATCCGCTCCTTCACTTCTTTAGGTGTGATCATCGAGACGCGGCTGCCGAAGGCACGACCGGAGCTGACCCGGCGCTCCAGCTCGCGCATGCGTTCATCGTCGCCTTTCCGGGCGATCTCGATGCCGCCGATTCGCGAATACCGGCCGCGTTTTTCGAAGAAGTCGATGGAGTATTTTGTCGTGTAGAACGTCATCTGATCATGTGCGGTCGTAAAGCAAAAGTCCGACGCATGTCCGGTTGAGCCGATATCGGTCGGGATGCCTGACTTGTCGATGCCGATGATGTTGTCCCACCCCCGCTCGATCAGGTGATGTACGACCGAGGCACCGGTGATGCCGCCCAGGCCGATGATGACGACATTTGCGGTTTTGTGGAATTTCGACATGCCCTAAATCTCCTTCATGAACTTGTTCCAACCTGTTTGAGAAGAGGCGAAAACCCTTTTCATTATACTGTTTTTTCGTAGCAAGAGGGAGCGCCTTTCGGCTAATCACCCTGCGACAAAATATGTCTCCTTTTCGCCTTAAGCGCATTGAATGGCGGGGATGAAACAGATGGCGGCGCGGGCGGGTTAGTGTGTCGCTTTTTCTGCCCCTATATGCAGAAGGTAATAATTATTCTTAAGGGAGCATGAACAATGACCGAAGCCGCTTCTGAAGCACCGCGCAGGCGCGGTCGCGATGCCCGACGCGAAGCCCGTGAGGCCAAGCAGGACGTAAGCCAGCCCTATATCAATCGGCAAATTCCGTTTACCGAAATCCTCAGTGAGGAGGGGTTGCAGATCATCGAGGCCAATGCCGAGACGATTATGCAGGAAATCGGCATTGAATTCCGCGACGATGCGGAAGCCTTGGAAATATGGAAAGCCGCCGGTGCCGATGTTCAGGGCGAACGGGTTCGCATACCCAAGGGCATGGCGCGGAGATTAATGGAAACCGCCCCGCGAGAATTTATCCAGCACGCCAGGAACCCCGAACGCAGTGTTAAAATTGGTGGCAAGGCGCTGGTTTTTGCGCCCGTTTACGGGCCGCCCTTTGTCCATGATCTGGACCAGGGCCGTCGCTATGGCACCATTGAAGACTTTCGCAACTTCGTAAAGCTGGCCTATATGGCCCCGGCCATCCATCATTCCGGCGGGACGGTGACCGAACCGGTCGACCTGCCCGTTAACAAGCGCCATCTCGATATGATCTATTCCCATATCAAGTATTCCGACAAGGCATTCATGGGATCGGTCACCGCGCCTGAGCGCGCCGCCGATACGGTGCGTATGGCGGAAATTGTTTTCGGTGAAGAATTTGTCGCCAACAATGCGGTCGCCATTTCTCTGATTAACGCCAATTCGCCGATGACCTTCGATGGCACCATGTTGGGGGCGCTTAAGGTCTATGCGCGCGCCAATCAGGCGACCGTCGTTACTCCCTTTATTATCGCCGGGGCCATGGCCCCTGCCGCCGTTGGCGGAGTGCTGGCCCAGGCCATGGCCGAAGGCATGGCCGGTATCGCTTTCACGCAGTTGGTCAATCCCGGCGCGCCTTCGGTGTTCGGGTTGTTTTCGTCGACCATGTCCATGCAGTCGGGCGCGCCCGCCTTCGGCACCCCTGAACCGACCAAGGTTCTACTGGCCGCGGCCCAGCTGGTGCGCCGCCTTGGCGTTCCGTTCCGATCCAGTGGCTCGCTTTGCTCATCGAAGTTGCCGGATGCACAGGCCGCTTACGAGTCAGCCCATTCCCTGTGGCCAGGCGTTATGGGCGGGGTCAACTTCATGCTGCACGGGGCCGGTTGGATGGAAGGCGGTCTTTCAAGCTCGTACGAGAAATTCATCATGGACGCCGATCAGCTGGCGATGATGGAAGTCGTTTCCCGCGGTATTGATTTAAATGAAACCGGTCAGGCCATGGACGCCGTGCGCGAAGTCGGTCCCGGCGGTCACTATCTGGGCTGTGCCCACACCCAGGCCAATTTTGAAACCGCGTTCTATCGTTCTTCCGTCGCCGATTATGAATCTTTTGAACAATGGGAACAGGAAGGTTCGCTTGATGCGGCCCAGCGCGCCAACAAAATATGGAAGGAACAACTGGCTTCCTATCAGGAACCGGGTCTTGATCCCGCCATTGACGAAGCCCTGCTGGCCTTCATTGCCGAGAAAAAGGCGGCGGTGCCTGACTCGAACATATAAGATGTAAGCCAGTCGTCATTTAAAGAGGGCGGACATGGCTTTCAGCAAGGAATTCTCCGAGCATATCCTGGAAATGCTGGAGCCGCTCGGCGCAATGACGCTTAAGCGGCTACTGGCTGGGGCCTGTATTAACTATGGCGAGGCCACTTTTGCATTGATGCCGGGTTAAAAGTCGCGCGGGAAAAAAGTGCCAAAGCAAAAGGAAAAAGGAAATGAAGCTGCGTGAGGGTGATCCTTGGATGCCTGCCGATGATTTTGGCCGGACACTAAAAGGCCTGGGCGTTAATCTGTTGGTCATGAATATCGGGGCGGCGCTTCCTTTCCAGACACAGGTGCTTGACGCCACCGTCAGCTACAGCGATCCCGATTTTGCCGTACTCAGGCGCGGTGGTGCCCAATGGATGCTGCACGCCGACCACACCTACCGGGATCATCCGCTGTCTGGCAGTTTGTCAGCGGACATTGCGCGTGGTATAGGGGCTGAATTGCGCCTGTACGAGCGTGACCCGGATGATGCCGAGGCTAAAGCCCGGGATTTGGGGTTTACGATCTTCGCTGGCGCCATGGACAAGCCGCATGGCCTGCGCGAGGCTTTCATCATCGATGGAGATGGATATATGTGGGTTCCCTCAGCGGTAATCGCGAAGGCAGATGGTGCATGATCGATTATGATTTCCCGCAACGGATTCTTGAATTCTGGTTCGGAAGTGAAGGCGTTGAGCGTCCCGAATGGTTCGAGAAAAATCCCGTTTTCGATAACGAAATCCGTGACAAATTCGCCGCCGACGTGGTTCTTGCCCTTGAGGGCGGACACGACGCCATGGCCGAAAGCCAGAACGGTTGCCTGGCCCTGATTATCCTGCTCGACCAGTTTCCAAGGAATTTGTTTCGCGACACAGCGGCAGCCTTCGCGGGGGATAAAAGGGCGCTGTCGATGGCCAACGAGGCGGTGCGTAAAGGCTTCGATCAAAATCTAGCCAAGCACCGACGGACGTTTTTTTACCTGCCTTTTGAACATTCGGAATCTCTCGATGATCAGCTTCGTTGCATGGAATTGTTCAAGGCGTCCGGCGCTACCGATCATCTAAAATGGGCCCGCGCCCATCATGATATCATCGCCCGCTTCGGTCGCTTTCCGCACCGTAACGCCGCCCTTGGCCGGGTCAGCACGGCAGAAGAATTAGCCTTCCTCAAGCAGCCGAATTCGTCGTTTTGAATAGGCAACGCGTGGCCCGGCATGTGTCCGAAGTGCTGCGCCTTTCGTGGCCGGTAATCGTATCGCGTTCCGGGATCATGACCATGGCGCTGGTCGATACCATCATGGTCGGGCATTACAGCACCACGGAATTGGCCATCCTTTCCATTGGCCTGATGCCATTCATGCCGGTGTTCCTGATCATGTTGGGTATGGTGATGGGAACCGTGGTGATGGCATCCAGATCATTCGGAATGGAAGATTTTACCCAATGCGGCACCGTCTGGCGGCGTTCGATGCCTTACGCCGTGATCATGGGGCTGCTTGGTTGTATAGTCGCCCTGTTCGGCGAGGAACTGTTGGGCGCGGCGGGGCAAACCCCCACTTTGGCCGTAGGCGGCGGTCGTATCTTGTTTATTCTGGGGCTGGGCCTGCCTGCCTATCTTGTCATCATCACCTCGTCGTTGTTTCTTGAGGGTATCAAACGGCCAAAACCGGCAATGGTAATGGTGATCTTTGCCAACATTGTTAATGTCGTGCTGAACTGGATGCTGGTCTATGGCCATTTAGGATTTTCTCCGATGGGCGCGGAGGGGTCGGCCATCGCTACGGGTGTGGTGCGTTGGCTGCAAGCGCTGGCGATTGTCGCCTATATCTTGATGATGGTCGATCATGAGAAGTTCGGCGTCAGGCTCTCCCCGCCCGGTGGTTGGCGGGCGTGGAGCGAACAGCGCCGTATCGGTTATTCTTCGGCTGCCAGTATCGGCGGTGAATCGGTCGCCTTCGCCAGTATCGGCATGGTGGCAGGCTGGCTCGGCGAAGTGCCGCTGGCGGCTTATTCAATCGCCCACAATTTGATCTCGATGGCCTTTATGGTCTCACTAGGGGTTGCTTCGGCGACGGTTGTGCGCGTCGGGATCGCCCGTGGCCGTGGCGACAAGGCAGACTTGCAATTGGCGGGCTGGACAGGGCTCGGCGTCAACATTGTTTTTATGGCGCTTATCGGGATGGTGTTTGCCGCATTATCGGTTCAACTGGCGGGTGTTTATACAAATGACGGCGCGGTTGTTGTCGCCGCAGCACCTCTGATTGCCTTTTGCGGCATCATCATCATTGCCGATGGGGGGCAAGCTGTGATGGTTAACGCGGTGCGCGGGGCGGGGGGGATCTGGGCCCCGGCGCTGATCCAGAACATCGCCTTCATGGTCGTGCTGGCGCCGTTGGGCTGGTGGCTGGCAATAGAAAACGGGCGCGGCGCTATGGGCTTGTACGAGGCTATTTTCATCGCCAGCATCCTGTCCTTAACCCTGCTTTCGGCCCGTTTTCTGCGCGTTAGCAGGAATGCCGGGGAATGAGCTTTCAATTGTGATTGCGGTTTGAAAAGTGGAATGACTTGACTCTATGGGGAACTTGCCTCTACGGTTGCATCCTTGAGCTGAATGCTCCCGAGTATAAAACGTCCGAATGCAGAAGCAGGAGACTTTATTATGTCAGATATAACATCTGCGACCGCCGTTGCCGCGTCCTATGCGGCGCAATCGGCGTCGTTATCCTTATCTTCCCTTCAGAACAGTAAAATCAACGATTCCGGACAAGGGTCTTCTTCGAACTCCATCAGTGCGTATGACGCCAATGCGGCCTCTGCACAAAGTTATTCGATCACTGCGACAGTCGAGAGTTTTTCTCTTTTGGTGGTTCAGGAAAACAGGGGTTCCAATCCCAGTGGCGATCAGGGTTCTCAAGGTCAGAATGATAAATCAGCTTTGAACGAAGTACTGGGCGGTCCCGGTGGACCGAGCAGTCACAATCCCCTTGATGGTGCTCCGGCTGTTCCCAATGTGGCCCTGAAAATCCTTGAAGATGCGTTGTCTTCTTCCGATGACGCCGGCGGCGGCGATGGTGATAAAGATGACGGTAAGAATAAAGGTTCAGATCAAGCTCAGGCGTCTGGTCAGGCTCCCGCTAACATCCCTAACCCCAAGGATGTTCAAGCCAGTTACAGTGTTTCGCTGGTAGAGGTGACAAGCACGTCCTTTGATGTGAGCGTTAGCGTCTAGAGACGAACCTTACCCCGTTTCCTGAAAGTCAGTCGGTCAGCAGCAAATCAGTCTTGATGGCGTTCTGCTTGTCCGGTCCGTCATGAATGGCGACAGAGACGCCTTCCTTGCCGATCTGAAAAATTCCGGTGGCCAGGGTTTTATTAAAATCATCGCTGGCATCGTCGGGATTTCGTAGAATTTCCTGACCGGAATTATTTTCAAACAGGATTCGGGTTGGCCCGCCTTCTGCGAGTGCGCCTTGTGCGAGCAGTTCATCGGCACGGCTTTGACGCGCTGATGAGGACTGGCTGATGGTTTGCGCCTTGTCTTTTAGTTCAGGTGAAACGAGATGATTGGCGTGGGCCGATGGGGCGCTTTCAATTTCCTTGACAGTGCAACCGCTGGCGGGTGCTTCAACTGAAACCAGTCGTCCTTCCGTGGCTGATCCCAGATTGTGATGAAATCCTCCAGCCCGGTCGCTACGCTTGAGCACATCAATGGCGGCGTCTATGGATGTGCAGTCGAGCACCGCCCGGCAGATGAAATGGCGCGGGATGCCCGGTTTCAAATCATGGACGCGAATATCGTTGATGGTTTGGACAATGCCCGCATGATTGGCAGCCATGGTATGACCGGGTATCATGCCCGGATAGATAAAACTGTCAAAGCCCGGACACCCGTCTGGCTTTACTGAAATCCAAAAGCAATAGTCTTCAAAAGCCCCATATCCATCTTCATTATGGGCGATGGTTGCCGGTTGATCAGCCGTAGCCGGAATGATCAGCGATGTGCAACTTTCGCCAAGGCCAGCGGCGATGCTCGGCGAGATATCATCGGGCCAACTCAAGTCGCCGCGGCAACTCCACATAAAGGCACGTTCGAAGGTCACCCCCATGCCATCGGCCATACCTTCAAGTTCGCGAATATAAGCAGGATAGGATTTTCGGGTGGCCGCCAGGAGTTGGGCTACGTAGTCAGACCCGGCCCAGCGTTGTTCGACGGCGACCAGTTCTTCAACGTTGACTGTTACGTTCTGTACCGTTTCGGCAATCGCTTCGCCGATCGTTCGCCCGACACTATAGGCGTCGCCTGTTGCTGTTATTTTTCTTATTGTCATGCCCGAAAACAGCCCTTAGCCGGTGGATATCCTAGCACCGTATTCATCGCACGCATCTTCGAGCCATGTCCACAAGTACTGGGCGAAGCTGCGGTGGACATACAGGTGGTAGGTGGCCGCCTTGGTTTTTTTTGTTTCCGCCGTTTGGTGGATCAACACATGGGCCATGGACAGGGTTGACTGGGCACACTGGCCGGGGCCGAAAGTCCTTGGGTGCAGGTCCAGGCCGCAACCCTTCTTTATAACATCCCTGGCGTTAATCCCCGACAGGGAAAAGGTAAGACGGCTGTCCGATACGTCAAAGACGGCAGCGTGATGGCCGTCGAGCGCATTGCTTAAGGCTACCAACTGTTTTGCTGTTTGTTCATCTGGCATGGTCAAAAGCCATTCGTCGGGACCCAGCCACAGGGCCTGTTTTTTGCCCTTGCTCGTTACCGTGTTGGGTTCGACGGGCAGGGCAAATCCCAATGCTTTTTGCGCCGCGTCATGAATTTCCTTGTTGCTTGCGTCCAGTCTGACCCCGATGTGCCCACTTGCGTCCAGTTCGCCGAGCTTTATGCCGACAGGCCCGTCCGGGGCGCTTCTGGCGTTAAGGCCAAGGTGCGCCAGGGCGCTTTGTTTCATGTAGTTCTCAACCATCGATGCGGCTCCCTTCCTTGTCAAAGAAGACAGGGTCAACAATTTCGCAATCCATGGTCTTGTTTTCCATGGGGGCGTGGATGGTCTCTCCCATGCGGTTGCGGCCATCCTTGACGACGGCCAGGGCGATGGAACGGCCCAGGGTGGCGCTGTAGTAGCTCGATGTTACATGACCGATCATGTCCATGGGTGGGGCTGGCTTAAGATCGGCAACCAGTTGCGCTCCTTCAGGCAGGACTTCTGCCGGATTGGAGGTGAGTAAGCCGACCAACTGTTTGCGCCCTTCGCGCACACAATCGGCGCGGGCGAGAGAGCGCCTGCCGATAAAGTCTTTCTTTTTGGAGACGATCCAGTCCATGCCCAAATCAAGCGGAGTCACCGTGCCGTCGGTTTCCTGACCGACGATGATATAACCCTTTTCGGCGCGCAGGATGTGCATGGTTTCGGTGCCATACGGGGTAATGCCGTATTTCTCTCCAGCGTTCATTAACGCCGTCCACAGGGCTAGACCGCTGTTGGCCGGGACGTTGATTTCATAAGAGAGCTCACCGGTGAAACTGATGCGGAAGACCCGCGCGGGGACGCCGCCAACCGTGCCTTCGCGGAAACTCATGAACGGGAAGGTTTCCAGATTCAAATCGATGTCTGTGGTGAATTCGGCCATCAGTTCGCCCGCCTTGGGGCCGCAGATGGTCATGGTCGACCAGTATTCGGTGACGGAATTGCAATAGACCTTGAGTTCCGGCCATTCGGTCTGCAACCATTCCTCAAGCCAGCCCAACACCCGCGCCGCGTTGCCTGTGGTCGTCGTCATATGGAAGTGATTGTCGCCAAGGCGCGCCGTCACGCCGTCGTCCATGACCATGCCGTCTTCACCGAGCATCAGCCCGTAACGACACTTGCCGACCCCAAGCTTCATCCAGGCGTTGGTGTAGATGCGATTGAGGAATTCGGCGGCATCGGGGCCTTGAATGTCGATCTTGCCCAGGGTCGAGGCGTCGAGGATGCCGACGGCGTTACGCGCCGCCAGACATTCGCGGTTAAGGGCGTCCTGCATGGTCTCGCCGGGTTTCGGGTAGTACCAAGGGCGCTTCCATTGGCCAACATCCTCGAACAATGCCCCGGCCGCTTCGTGCCAGTGATGCATGGCGGTTTGCCTGGTCGGGTCGGAAAATTCGCCAATATCGCGCCCGGCCAGCGCACCGTAAGTGACCGGTGTAAAGGGCGGCCTGAACGTGGTGGTGCCAACTTCCGCGATGGGTTGGCCAAGGGCCTGCCCCAACACCGCCATGCCCGGAATATTGCCGGTCTTGCCCTGATCGGGGCCCATGCCAAGGGCGGTGTAGCGCTTGACGTGTTCGACTGATTGATAGCCCTCGCGAGCCGCAAGTTCGATATCGGCGACGGTGACATCGCCGTGAATATCGACAAAATGCTTGGCCCCGAAGCCCTTGGCGCGGTTATCAAGATCGCCGGTGGGGACGATCCACAGGGCCTTCAAGGGAGCCTCGAAGACAGCTTCGGCAGTCGGCTTTTTATGTCGTGATGGCGCAAATCCGGCCAACTTGGCTGCTGCCTTGCCGGCCTCAAAGCCGCCACTCAGGCAGTCATTAAGGGCAAATGTTCCGGCGCAAGCGCCAGCGGATTGTTCGGCTTGGGTGCTGATGCCGGGGACAAAGGACTGGATGGATTCATCAAAATGCGCCTTGCCGCCGGATTGTGAATGCAGGTGGACAACCGGGTTCCAACCACCCGATGAGCCCAATACATCACATTCCAGCCTTGTTGCCGGGCCGATGACGGAATCTCCATCCGAAGACAGTTCCTTGATTTCGACGCCTTGCACGCCCCGCGATCCGATCACGGCGGTAACGGCCCAGCCATCGAAGACACTGATGTTGCGGCCCCGCACGGCATCTACCAGGGGGCCGTCCGGGTCGGTACGCAAATCGACGACGGCGGCGACGTTAATTCCGGCATCATCCAGAGCCAGGGCCGAACGATAAGCATCGTCATTGTTGGTGAAAATCACCGCGTTCTTGCCAGCGGCGATGCCGTAGCGGCTGGCGTAAGCGCGTAAAGCACCCGCCAGCATGACGCCGGGGCGGTCATTGTCGGCGAAAACCAATGGTCGTTCAATGGCCCCGGTGGCCAGCACCACCTGTTTGGCGCGAATACGCCATAACCGTTCACTGCTTCCCGAAACCGGCTTTGCTACATTGATGTGGCGGCGTTCGCACAAGCCAAGATAATTTTGATCGTAGTAACCAAACGCGGTGGTTCTGGTTAACACCCGGACATCTTCCATGTTCGCCAGCTCTTCGGTCGCGCTGTTAATCCAGTCCATGGCTGGTTGGCCGTTGATGGTTTCGGATTCCGATAGCAGCCTGCCACCAAGCTCATGCTCTTGTTCGACCAGAATGACCCGCGCACCGCTGCGTCCGGCGGCCAGTGCCGCGGCCAGTCCGCCGGGTCCGCCGCCGACGATGAGCACATCGGTGTGTTCGTGCATCTTATCGTACGTGTCGGGATCGGGCTCGGTAGGGGCGGTGCCGAGGCCTGCGGCATTGCGGATGATTTTCTCGTAACTCATCCAGAAGCTTTTCGGCCACATGAAGGTCTTGTAGTAAAAACCGGCTGGCAGCAAGCGCGCCGCCAGGGAATTGATCGCGCCGATATCGAAGTCGACAGACGGCCAGCAGTTGACACTTTTGGCATACAGTCCATCGTAGAGTTCTATTTCCGTGGCTTGTAGATTGGGCCGGGTGCGGGCTCCTGTTTCCAGTTGGATGACGGCATTTGGTTCCTCGACCCCGGCGGAATAAAGCCCACGCGGACGGTGGTACTTGAAGCTTCGGGCCAGGATTTTAACGCCGTTGGCGAGGAGGGCGGATGCCAGGGTATCGCCTTCAAATCCCGTATAACGGCGACCGTTAAAGGTGAAGGCCAGGGTTTTCGCGCGATCGATGCGACCGCCTTCGGCCAGCCTGTTGCGAGACGTGCTCATTTGGGTGGGGTCTCCCCGATTTTGTAGACACCGCCGATTTCATGGGTTGCCGTGTTGCGCTGCATGTTGAACCAGCGGCGACAGCCATGGGCGTGGTTCCAACGCTCCAGGTAAACACCTTTGGTGTTCTTGCGCATGAACAGATAGTCGGCCCATTCTTCGTCACTCAAGGAATCCGGGTCTGTGGGGCGGGTGATGTGGGCTTCCCCACCGTAGGAAAACTCCTCTTCGTCACGCTCACCGCACCAGGGGCAATTTATCAGGAACATATCAATAATCCTCTAGTGCGCTACGGCGGCGGCGCCGTGCTCGTCAATCAGCGCGCCGGTGGTGAAGCGTTCAAGGCCGAAAGGCGCGTTCAATTCGTGGGGCCGGTCCTGGGCGATGGTGTGGGCGAATACCCAGCCGGAACCGGGTGTCCCTTTGAAACCGCCGGTTCCCCAGCCGCCATTCACATACAAGCCCTCGACGGGTGTTTTCGAGACGATGGGACTGGCGTCGGGACAGGTATCGACAATACCGGCCCACTGGCGCATCAGGCGAAGGCGGGAAAGGATCGGGATCAGCTTGGTTACCGCTGCCATTTGCTGTTCGACCACGGCCAAGGTGCTTTTCTGGGTATAGGAAACAAAGTGATCGATACCTGCGCCCATGACCATCTCGCCACGGTCCGACTGGCTGATGTAGGCATGCACGGCCCCGGACATGACGACGCAATCCAGAACCGGTTTGATCGGTTCAGACACCATGGCCTGAAGCGGGAAGCTTTCAATGGGCAGGCGGACGCCAGCCATGGCGGCAACGTGGGATGTATGACCAGCAGTGACAATGGCAACCTTTTTGGCTTTGATGGTGCCGTGCGTGGTCTCGACTCCGGTGACGTTGCCTGCATCGCGAAGAATGCCGGTGACTTCGCATTTCTGAATAATATCGACGCCACGGGCATCGGCGGCCCGGGCATAGCCCCAGGCGACGCCGTCATGGCGGGCGACGCCGCCACGTTTTTGCAGGGAAGCGCCGAGCACCGGATAGCGGGCATTCTTCGAGCAATCGAGGATTGGCACCATGGCTTTAACGTCTGCGGTGTTGAGCATTTCCGAATCGATGCCGTTTAGGCGAATGGCATTCACGCGCCGACTGATCTCGCGCAGGTCGTGCAGGTTATGGGCAAGGTTAAGGACCCCGCGCTGGCTTAGCATGATGTTGAAATTCAGTTCCTGGGAGAGGCTTTCGTAGAGTTTGAGAGATTTATCGTACAGGCGGGCACTTTCGTCCCACAGGTAGTTGGAACGGATAATGGTCGTATTGCGGCCCGTATTGCCGCCGCCGATCCAACCTTTTTCGATAACTGCTACATTGGTGATGCCATGCTCTTTGGCCAGATAGTAGGCCGTGGCCAACCCATGACCACCGCCACCGATGATAATGACGTCGTATTCTGACTTCGGTTCAGGACTACGCCAAGCCTGTTCCCAGCCCTGATGGTAGCCCATGGCGTTGCGCATGAGACTGAAAATGGAATACTTCGACTTCACCAGCAATCCTCCCTTTCACTTAAGGGTATCACTCGCAGAGGGGGGGAATCCAGTCTATCCACACTGCGACCAGGGATGCCGAAAATGCGACGGCCTTAAAATTGGCTTAGTGGTCACTTTGGCCATACTTGGGAAGAGCGTCGGTAAGCTCGTAATAATCGCCCTTGTCGTCAGTGAAAATATCAGAAGTGGTCGCAAGGCCGGTCGGCCCGTCCAGGGTTCCGGCGGCGATGGAAAGATAATTGGAGCTTGGGCGGTCGTAAAACAGGCTGGCGCCACATTCACAACAGAAGCCCCGCCGGGCCATGTCCGAGGATTGAAACCATTTCAGTCCCCGTTCCTCAAGGAACGTCAGCGCATCTTCAGGAGCCGCGCTATAAGCGGCGAAGTGGCCATGGGTCTTGCGGCACTGGGTGCAATGACAGTTGATTACCGGGCGCAGTTCGCCAAGGATTTGAAAGCGCACCGCGCCGCACAGGCAGCCGCCGGTTGTGGTCTTGTCGCTTTGATCGTTCATTTTCCCCTCCTGTAGTATCAGTGCCTATCTTCGTCATTGCCGTGTCCCGGGGTTGTTCATGCCCCGACCAGGGGTGCCGAAAATGCGACGGACAGCATATATTGACAAGATATATATCGTTTTGATATATGTGCGCGCGATATAGACGAATTGGGAGCCTTTCTGTGGACGCAAAAAACCTGTGCCTTGGCGCGCTGACTTGTGGCGACGCCAGTGGTTATGAAATCAAGAAAATGTTTGAGGAAGGGCCGTTCGCCTATTTCCATAAGGTCAGCTATGGCTCGATCTATCCGGCCCTTGCCAAGCTTTGCGACGAAAAACTGATCAGCATGCGTGAGCAAAGTCAGGAGGGACGTCCTGACAAAAAAGTCTATTCCTTAACGCAAGAGGGGCGTGAGGCTTTGAAAAAGGCCCTGCAGAAAACCCCCGCCAATGATCAACTTCGTTCCGAAGCGATGGTCATGTATTTCCTGCAGGGATATCTTGAGCCTGATCATTTGCGCGATGTGTTCGAGCAACATCTTGAATTTTATCGCTTCTTGCAGCAGCGGGTCGAAGCCCTGGACGATACAGGAATTTCACCTCAGCAGAAATTCCTGCGGGGACTGGGGCGGACGTTCTATCAGGCCACGGTCGCGTACATGGAAGAGAACGCTCATATGCTGCTTGGCGATAAACATGAAACATTAGAAAAAACGGGTACGGACCAATGAAAAGTTCCTTCATCATCGCCTTTGGCGTCGCCCTGGTGGCCTTTGTCTGGGTTGCATCGGGTCAGTTCATGGCTGAAGAGAATATCCCTGCCCAGGACATGCAAGTCGCTTCAGGTGCGCCATTTTCTAACGGTGAAGCCTTGACCAAGGTTCGTACGCAGCTTTCCATCGCCCAGGAGCATGAAAGTTCGGTGACTCTATTTGGCCGCACCGAAGGCGTGCGCACGGTTCAAGTCAAGGTTGAGACTTCCGGGCGGATCGTCGCGGTTCCGGCTTTAAAGGGACAAATAGTCAAAAAGGGGGATGTTATTGCCCGCATCGCAATGGACGACCGCCAGGCCCGCTTGAGTGAGTCCAAGGCCATTGTTGAACGCTACGCCATCGCCTTCGAGGCGGCGCAGAAGTTGTCAAAAAAGCAGTTTCGTTCGAAAGTTCAGTTATCTGCTGCCAAAGCCGACCTTGAAACCGCCAAAGCCAGCTTGCGCTCTATTGTCGTCGATATCGAACGGACCACCATTCGCGCCCCCTTCGAAGGCGTTCTCGATGATGTCGCCGTGGATATCGGTGATTACGTTGCCGTTGGCACCGTTAGCGCCACCGTTGTTGATCTCGATCCGATCCTGGTCGCCGGTGAGGTGACGGAACGGGCCGCCAGTCGTTTGAAGCAAGGCGATAAGGCCATCGTTACGCCGGTGGGTGGTGCGCCAAGGCACGGACTCATCAGTTACATATCCAAAGTCGGTTCGCAGGCGACACGAACGTTCCGGGTTGAAGTCAGTCTGGCCAATTCCAACGGCATTATTGCCGAAGGCATAACGACGGAACTTAAACTTGAGCAAGGCCTTATACGTGCGCATTTCGTCACCCCGGCGGTGTTGACCCTGAATGATGTCGGCGCGTTGGGTATCAAGGCTGTTGATGCAAACAACGTGGTGCAATTTCATAAGGTTTCCATCGTTGACGATACCCCCGAAGGAATCTGGCTGACCGGGCTGCCAAATGAGGTTCACCTGATCGTCGTCGGCCAGGAATTCGTCCGTTCCGGGCAGAAGGTGGAAGGCATCGAAAAGCCTGTGGATAGCGCATCATGAATGTCCTTATCGACCAGGCCATCACCCATTCCCGCACCGTTCTTGCTGCCCTGGTGCTGATCCTGATTTCCGGCACCATCGCCTATGTCAATGTGCCCAAGGAAGCCGACCCGGATATCAATATTCCCATCGTTTATGTGCAAATGAAGCACGATGGCATTTCCCCCGAAGACGCCGAACGCCTGCTGATCCGCCCTATGGAGCAGGAACTCAGGAGCATCGAGGGAGTCAAGGAAATGCGGGCTAGCGGATACGAAGGCGGGGGTAGCGTGACGCTTGAATTCGATGCCGGTTTCGATGTCGACAAGGCGATGAGAGATGTGCGCGAAAAGGTCGATCTGGCGAAGCCGGATTTACCCAGAGAGACCGAAGAGCCGACCGTCCATGAAGTCAACTTCAGCCTGTTTCCGGTGATCCTGGTGACCCTGGCCGGGGAAGTTCCGGAACGTACATTGCTGCGTTTGGCCCGTGACCTGAAGGATGATGTGGAAGCCCTGGCAACGGTGCTGGAAGTGAAGATCGCCGGTGAGCGCGCAGAAATGGTCGAAGTGCTGATTGATCCCGTTCGCATCGAAAGTTATGGGTTGTCGCCCGAACAGGCAATTTCAATGGTCGCCTCATCCAATCTGCTGGTCGCTGCCGGTGCGCAGGATACCGGTCATGGCCGGTTTTCACTTAAAGTTCCGGGGTTGCTTGAAACCACAAAAGATATCATGGGCCTGCCGGTCAGGACCGATGGCGATGCCGTCATTACATTATCCGATGTTGCGGAAATCCGCCGCACCTTCAAGGATGCGGAAAGTTTCGCACGCTTCGATGGTAAACCGGCGCTGGTCCTCGAGGTAACCAAGCGGACCGGTGAAAACATTCTCGATACCATTGAAAATGTTCGTCGCGTTGTCGGGGCGGCAAGGGCCGATTGGCCGGAAGCGTTGCAAGGGGCTGTTAAAGTCGGTTTCGCTCAGGATAAATCGAAGGATATCCGGATCATGCTCAATGATCTGCAAAACAACGTCATCGCCGCCGTCCTGCTGGTCATGGTCGTGGTCATTGCCGCCTTGGGTCTGCGTACGGCGGGTCTCGTCGGTATCGCCATTCCCGGCTCGTTTCTGACCGGAATCCTTGTTTTGACCAGCTTCGGCATGACCATCAATATCGTCGTCTTGTTCGGCTTGATCCTGGCTGTCGGTATGTTGGTAGACGGGGCCATCGTGGTGACTGAATTTGCGGATCGCAAAATGATTGAGGGCGAACCGCGCCGAATCGCTTATGGACTGGCTGCCAAGCGCATGTCATGGCCGATCATTGCCTCGACGGCGACGACCCTTGCCGCCTTCCTGCCGCTGGTGTTTTGGCCCGGCGTGGTTGGTGAATTCATGAAATATTTGCCATTGACCCTGCTGGCGACGTTATCGGCCTCGCTTTTGATGGCGTTGATTTTTGTGCCCACTCTGGGGGCCTTTATTGGCAAGCCCGGCACCGCGGATCATGACAGTATGAGCAAACTGGCCGGTAGCGAACACAGTGATCCCGAAGAAACCGGTGGCTTTACCGGGGGCTATATCCATGTTCTTAAAATCGCCTTGAACCATCCTGCTAAAATTCTGTTTGGCGCGGTTGCCCTGCTTGTTGCGGTTCAGGTTCTTTATGCAGCCTATGGCAAGGGCATCGAATTTTTCCCCGAGGTCGAGCCTGAGTTTGCCAAAATACAGGTCCGGGCGCGGGGCAATCTGTCGGTCTATGAAATGGACCGGTTGATGAAAGAGGTGGAATCCCGGATCTTGAAAATTGCCGCCGAGAAAGGTGAATTCGACGGTATTTACCTGCGCACGGGCAAGGAGAGGAACAGTCAGGAATCAGAAGACATCATCGGCATTATCTCGCTCGAATTTACCAACTGGCAGCATCGCCGCAAGGCCGATCAGATTCTCGACGAAATTGAAGCTCGCACTGCCGATCTGGTCGGCATCATCATTGACCGCCGCAAACAGGAATCCGGTCCGCCGGTCGGCAAGCCGGTGGCCATTGAATTGTCATCGCGTTTTCCAGAATTGCTGACGCCAGCCGTGGAAAAAGTATTGCAGGCATTCCATTCCATCGACGGTTTGATCAATATTGAAGATTCCCGCCCGCTTCCGGGCATCGACTGGGAAATGAAGGTCGACCGCACACAGGCCATGAAATTCGGCGCCAGTGTCGATGTTGTCGGTAATGCCATCCAAATGGCCAGCACCGGCATCAAACTGGGCGGTTATCGGCCCAATGACGCCGACGAGGAAATTGATATTCAGGCTCGCTATCCGGTCAATTACAGGACTATCAACCAGCTCGACCATATCCGCATTAATACGCTCAAGGGCCGGGTGCCGATCAGCAACTTTGTTCAGCGCATCGCCACCCAAAAGACCGGCACCGTTCGGCGAACCGATGCGCGCCGCGTTATGTCGGTCAAGGCGGACGTTGTCGAAGGCTTGCTGCCCGCCGATAAGGTTGAAGAACTTCAATCCCTGTTAAAGACTTCAAGTATCGATTCGCATGTAAAAATCACTTTCAAGGGCGAGGACGAAGAACAGAAAAAAGCCCAGGCATTTCTTGGCAAGGCCTTCATGGTGGCGCTGTTTATCATGGCGATTATTCTGGTGACCCAGTTCAACAGCTTCTATTCGGCGCTGCTGATTTTGACATCCGTCATCATGTCGACGATCGGCGTGTTTATCGGCCTGCTTGTGACCGGGCAACCGTTCGGTATCGTCATGAGCGGTGTCGGCGTTATTGCCCTGGCTGGGATTGTCGTTAACAACAACATTGTGCTGATCGATACCTATGACCGTTTAAAGGAAACGGCAGAAACCGCCCGGGAAGCAATCCTGCGCACCGGGGCGCAGCGCCTGCGTCCGGTTCTGCTGACGACAGTGACGACCATGCTTGGCCTGATGCCCATGGTTACCGGCGTCAATATCGATTTCATCGCCCGCGATGTCAGTGTCGGCGCGCCGTCCATGCAGTGGTGGTCGCAGTTGTCCACGGCCATCGTCTTCGGCCTGGGCTTTGCCACCGTACTGACGCTGGTCGTCACCCCTTGCGCCCTGATGATCAAGGCTAACGTTCATGGGTGGCTGGTGCGCCGGCGTGAAGCCAAGGCAGAGCCCGGTCTGGTTTAATTGGCTTCCGGACATTTTCTCTGATCGTCATTGCTCAGGCTCGATATTGATTCATGTCAACGTAATAATGCTCAGAAAATACTAGACTCACCACCTACTCGGACTTGAAACAAGGTCGTTGTTTCATTGTTTGTGTTTCACCTTTCCGAGCTTGTTATGTCGGCTAACAATATGGTTAGTCATCTCCAAATTTGCCATCAACAGTTGAAAAAATATTGGGGAGTAAAAAAATGAATTATATAGCAAAATTTTTCCGCAATGCTTCCGCCATCGTTCTTGCAACCGGAATCATTGGTCTCGCGGCCCAGGCCGCAGCGCAAACACTGCCACTGGAAATACCATGGGTGAACGAGTGGGCCTCTTCGGGGCATGCGCGTTATAACGAAGAACCATTCACCCACTGGAATAAAAAAGGCTCCGTGCCGCCCGCATGTGCCCGCTGTCATACGACCACTGGGTTCCAGGACTATATCGGGGCCGATGGCTCTGCCGCCGGCACGGTCGAAAAGCCGCACCTGATCGGGCAGGTCATAAGCTGCGTGGCGTGTCATAACAAGGTCACCCGTACGTTGAGCGAGGTGACTTTTCCGTCAGGCGCCAAGATCGACAAGCTGGGCTCCGAAGCCCGCTGCATGACCTGTCATCAGGGGCGCGAGTCGACGCCCAGTATGAACAAGATGCTCGACGGTCTCGCCGAGGATACGACTTCCGAGAAAGTGAAATTCCTCAACATTCATTACCGGGCCGCCGGCGCTACCCGTTACGGCACCGAAGTCAAAGGCGGCTATGAGTACGCTGGAAAAACCTATACCGGGCTCTTTCTCCATGACAAGGCCTCAACAGTCTGCACAGACTGTCATACCTTGCACACTTTCAGGGTCGATGTTGTCAACTGCAACCTGTGCCATCGTGACGTAAAAAAACCTGCTGATTATAAAAAAATTCGCCGCACAGAGGGCGATTTCAACGGCAACGGTAACGAAAAAGAAGGTATCGCAAAAGAGATCGACGGCCTGCATGCTGGGCTCTATGGGGCTATCCAGGAATATGCCGCCAAGAAAGTGGGTAAATCCATCGTCTATGCTCCGCACAATTACCCATACTTCTTCTACGACAAGAACGCCAACGGCAAGGTTGATGGTGGAGAAGCGATCTACCCGAATAAGTACAACAGTTGGACTCCGCGGTTGTTAAAGGCAGCCTACAACTACCAGTTCGTTGCCAAGGACCCGGGAATGTATACTCACAATCCAAAATACGTTCTTCAGCTTCTTTATGACAGCCTCGAAAGTCTGTCGGAAAAGATCAAGGTCGATATGGCGCGCATGAAAAGGCCATAAAGGCTTCATGGGAGGGAGAGGGATTCCGGGTTTGATTACCGTCTCGGAGTTTCCCCCCTCCACTTTTCCTGTTGTCGAAAACTTGTTGCTACAGCCCGGCCAGTTTGTCGCCGTCGCCGGGGCGGGCCATGGAAAAGACGGTCTCGACGCAGGCATAGTCCTTGTAGCCGAGCCTTGAAATCAACTTCAGTTTGGTGTTGTCGATCATGCCGTCGGTGAGCACGGCCTCGTCGATGTGGATGCCGACCACCTTGCCGATGACCATGGTGTTGGGTTGTTCGGCGTTGTTGGTGGCAAGTTCGATAATATCAATAAGCGTGCATTCCATGCTGATCGGTGATTCTCCGATTCTGGGCGGCTTGATCATTTGCGATGGCATGGGGGTCAAGCCGGCGAGGGCAAACTCATTTTCGTCGGCTCTGGCTGGTTGGCTGGTTATGTTCATGGCTTCGCGCAAATCCCAGGTGGCGACATTGACAACGAATTCACTGGTTTGGCGTATGTTCGCCAACGTGTCCTTTGGGCCATGGGGTTGAGTGCCGTTGGTGCTGTACATGATTTGCGGCGGGTCAGAGGCGATGCCGTTAAAAAAACTGTAGGGTGCAATGTTGGCGATGCCTTCTGCACTAATTGTCGAGATCCAGCCAATGGGGCGGGGCGCGATACAGGCCTTGAACGGGTCATGGGGCAGGTTATGGTCGTTGCTGCTGGTATTGTAAAACACAGGGTTTCCTTGCGATAATATTAAAAGTCAGGGAGGATCATACAGATGATTAAAGGCTTGCACCACAACGCGTACCGTTGCCGCGATTCCGAAGAAACCCGGATTTTCTATGAGGGTTTTCTGGAATTGCCGCTGGCCGACGCCTTCACCATCGCCGAAACCAAGACTGGTCGTATGACTCATGCCTTGCACAGCTTCTACCGCCTGGGCGACGGCTCGTTTCTGGCCTTCTTTGAAGTGCCCGATACGCCGTTCGACTTTAAAGAGCAGCACGATTACGATCTGCATATCGCCCTTGAGGTTGATGCGGATACGTTGGCAAGGATGTTCGACAAAGGTAAGGAAGCGGGGATCGAGACCCGCGGCGTGGCCGACCATGGCTTTATCAAATCGATCTATTTCCGTGACCCTAACGGTTATGTCATCGAACTGACAACACCGACCGCCACGACCCCAGACTACATGGCAAAGGCTGAAAAAACGGCCCATTCATCGTTGGCGGAATGGCAGAAAAACAAGTCTTAAGAAGGATTGCCGTCCTCAGGTTTTGCCTCTGGCAAGGGGGGCTCAGTCATTTTCCTGCGATACATTCTGACGCTGAAAGGAATGGTCGCAAGATAGACCAGCAGGACACATGAAAGTGTCGTCCACGGTGCGCTGACCAGTGCGGTGACGAAGGCGCTGGCGATGATCATTGCCGGGACAACCCGGTTGGAGGGTACTTTTATTTTCTTGAATGAAAAAGTCGGTATGGAACTGACGACCAGGGCGGCGACGCCGATCAGGAAAAACGAAACGACCGCCGGTTGGCGGAAAAATTCATCACCAAATTGAAACGACAGGATCATCGGTGTCAATACCAGCCCGGCGGCAGCAGGGGCCGGGGTTCCCGAAAAGAAGTTTTTCGTCCACGACGGCATATCTTCATCTTCTAGCATGGTGTTGAAGCGGGCCAGCCTGAGGGCCATGGAGATGGTGAACAACAAGGCCAGCATCCAGCCGAAACGACCGGCGTCCTGCATCGCCCACAAGTACAGCATCATTGCAGGGGCGACCCCGAAACTGAGGAAATCGGCCAGCGAGTCCAGTTCGGCCCCGAATTTGCTGGCGCCTTTTAAAATGCGCGCGATGCGACCGTCCAGGGCGTCAAGAATGGCGGCGGCGAGTATGGCCAGGGCGGCGTGTTCCCAACGGTCATCCAAGCCAAAACGGATCGCAGACATACCGGCTGAAATCGCCAGAATCGTCAGGAAATTAGGAATCATCTTGTTGATGTGAAGCCATTCAGGACGTTTGCGGGGGACTGGCATAATATTATTAGCTCACATCGGCCAGGACGGTTTCGGCGGCGATGGCGGTCTGGCCGACGGATACCAGCGGGGTAGCTCCTTCAGGCAGATAGACATCGACACGACTGCCGAAACGGATCAAACCAAAGCGCTCACCGGCGCTGACGTCCTGGCCTTCGATGATGTCGCATTTGATGCGTCTGGCGACCAGACCGGCAATCTGTATAAAGGCAATGTCGTGTTTGTCGGTCGTGGTCATGCGGATGCTCATGCGCTCGTTGAATTCGCTGGCCTTGTCCAGGGAAGCATTGAAAAAGCGGCCTGGCCGGTAAGAAATTTTGGAAATTTTACCATCCATGGGAACCCGGTTCACATGCACGTTGAAGACGTTCATGAAGACGCAAACGCGCGGGCGCTCGCTATTACCCATGTCCAGTTCCGGCGGCGGCACGGCGCTGTCGATCAACTGCACGACCCCGTCGGCGGGGCTGATAACCAACCCGTCTCTGGTCGGGGTTACCCGGTCAGGATCGCGGAAAAAATAAGTACACCACGCGGTCAGGATAACGCCGATCCAGCCTAGCGGTTCGGCGAGCATAAACAGGCCGATGGCGGCGGCGGCGAACAGGCCGATAAATGGCCATCCGGCGGGGTTGATCGGAACCAGGACGATCTTCAACAATTCAGTGGCTTCCTTTTTAAAAAAATACTGGCGTTCAGATTACTGGTTTTCCGGTAATTTGAAAACCTGACCGGGATAAATCAGATCAGGGTTGCCTATCTGGTCCTTATTGGCCTCGTAAATAACCGTGTAACTGAATCCCGAGCCGTAGCTTGATTTAGCGATCCGCCACAAGCTGTTCCCCGGTTGCACAATAATCGTGCCTTCTTTCAGTTTCTCGGTCGCAGGTTCGGCGCGCGCGAACGGGAATTCGACCCGTTGAATGACTTTACCTGCATTATCGACCTGATCGGCACGTAGGGTGTAAAGCCCGGGTGTAACCGGGTCGTCCGGGCTCATGGACCAAGCGCCACTGCCCTGACCGGTATCCTCTCCGGCTTTGGCATGGCCGATAAAACGATTATTCAGGTAAATCTGGATGGTGGCGCCGGGTTCGGCGCTACCGCTAATGGAAAGGCGTCCGTTTTCGTCATAATCGACGGCATCGACGCTCAATTTGATGGCGCCGCTGCCGCCAGGTTTTTGCAACACGGTCGTGCTGCCATCTGCGTTGGTTTTCATGGCCAGTACCTGGCTCTCTCCGTCGCGTCCGGCAATATCCTTGCCCGCTTCGGGAACGATGACAACGACATCTTCAACGGACATCACAGGGGGTGCGGAACCGACCAGCATCTTCAGCTTCAATGTGTGGGTACCCGGCGTTAACGGTTTTTCCGGTACGAACACCCATTCGCCCCGGTCATCGGTCTTGACGCTGCCAAATTCAACATCGTTATCAATGTTAACGACGGTGCTGGCAGGCATGGCGCGCCCGGCAATGACCACATCGCCACCGGGATTGACCCGCACAACATCGAACGTCGGCGGCACAAGCTCGGTCTGTTTCATTGCTTTTGGTTCCGGGGCCGGTTGCGGCGCCTGGACCGTGGGGGGCGTCTCGTCGTCTTGCCCCGACATGAAATTCAGGCCAATGGCAAGCGCAATGACAATGGCGCCGATAGCGGCAATAAGTAATGGCCTGTTCAAAGTTCTTCCCCTACGCAAATTTCCGGGTGCGAATCTGTCGATTAGATTAGTACGAGGGCAGCCTTGGCGCAATGTCGAGCTCAAAACTCAATAGAGGTCGTCGCCACCGCTTTTCTGCCTCTTTTTGACCTGATTTTTGATGGCCCGCAAGCTTTTCAGGTAAACGATGACCGCAGCCATATCTTCCTTGGTCCATTTCGAGGTTGTATTGGTGACGTTTTCAGCCATTCCGCCGCCGACAAAATCGCCGTCGGGCAGCAAACCGATAGTGAACAGGGACATAAGGTCGGCGTCCGTCCATTTGCCGATGCCGGTCTCTTTGTCCGGGGTGATGTTGGGGATAAGCTCATTCCCGGGGCCTTTTTTGGTGCCCGACATGTGGTTGTGACGCTGGAAGCCACCGAGCTTGTCGCGCGGGGTGTGACATTCAGCGCAATGGCCCAGGGCTTCGACCAGATAGGCGCCGCGGTTCCAGATATTACCCCGGCCCGGCACCAGCGGCATCATACCGGCGTTGAAATTGATCAACTTCCAGGGGCCGACCATGAATCGCGAACCAAAAACCAACCCGGCCTGATGCTTACGGTTGGCCTTGGTGACGGCGGGCAGCGAGAAGATATAGGCTTTGATGTCGATAATGTCGGCATCGGTCATTCTGGTGTATGAGGTATAGGGAAAGACCGGAAAGTAATGCTCGTCTTTAGGGCTTTTGCCGTAACGCAAGGCACGCAGGAAATCCGCATCGTCCCACTTGCCAATGCCGGTCTCCGGGTCCGGGGTGATGTTGGGACTGAAATAAACGCCGAACGGGGTCATCAGTTCCCGCCCACCAGACAGTGGCGCGCCGTGGTTTTTTTTGTCCGTGTGGCAGCCCAGGCAACCGGCGGCATCGAACAGGTAATGCCCGCGCTCGATATGTTCCGCAGGCAGGGCGGTGGACGGTCTTGGCGGTAGCGATAGCGCCACCGCCAAAGCCAGTAGGATTAAGCGGATGTTAGGTCTCTTTTTTCTTGCGGAAGGTTTCATGGCAACCCTTGCACGATTTTCCAAGCGCCCCGAAGGCCGGACCGAACGTGCTCATGTCATTGTCGTGGGATACCTTCGATAAGTTCAAAGCGGCGGCCTGAAAGGCGGCGATGGCCTTTTTGAAATCGGCTGGTTTTTCCCAGATGACCGGCAAGGCCGCCGTTTCACCAAAATCCGACCCTTCCGGATAAATGTGCGGCACCACTTTTGAAAGCTCGTACATGGTGTGGGCCAAGGGCACGGCGTGAATGGCCGGGGCTTGCTTTTTCAATACGGCAGCCAGCCCGCCCATGGTTCCGCCAACGGCTTTCATAATCGATTTGCGGAATTTTATTTCATGTTGATCGGCGTTGGCACTTTGCGACAGGCCGATGCTAAAAACGCTGGCTGCGATGGTTGCGAAAAATATCTTGCGAAGTTTCATGGTCATTGAATTCACCCTATATCTGGATTTGCGGCCCATTTTCCTGGTGGCGTGAAAAATAGTTCACCTTTTTAAACGCTTCAAAACAAGCTTTATTGACGCTAATAACAAACAAGTGACCAGCAAACTCAGTCATGGACTTTCCCTGCGGTACGCGTATTTTGTAATGATGACAAAAATATCCACTCTTTGCGTTTTTTGCGGATCGCGCGCCGGGGTCGATCCGGCCCATGAAAACGCCGCCCGCCACCTAGGCCACGCCATCGCAGATCGCGGTATTGCGCTGGTTTATGGCGGTGGTGATATCGGCTTGATGAGCATTGTCGCTCGCGCCGTGCTGGAAAATGGCGGCCATGTGACCGGCATCATCCCCAAATTCATTCAGGATTTCGAGGTCGGGAATCCCGGTCTTAGCGAGCTCGTCGTCGTCGAAAGCATGCATGAGCGCAAAGCCTTGATGTTCGAGAAATCTGACGGATTTATCACCCTGCCGGGGGGGCTGGGTACGCTGGATGAAACCATCGAAATGATCACCTGGAAACAGTTGCAACAGCACCGCAAACCAATCGTGCTTATTGATATCAATCATTACTGGCGGCCGCTTCTGGAATTGGTCGGAGCCGTTGCCGATGGTGGTTACGGCCATCATGGCATCAAGGACCTGTTTAGCGTCGTCGATGATGTGGACAATGTTTTCGATGCTCTGGCATCGGCCCCCGATCCGGATATCGAAGTCCTTACCAGTCACCTTTAAATATCTTTTGGAGAGAACAAACATGGCTAAGATCAAGGTCTTAAACCCTATCGTCGAACTTGACGGTGATGAAATGACCCGCATCATCTGGGCCTTCATCAAGGACAAGCTGATCTTGCCTTATCTTGATGTTGATCTGAAATACTACGATCTATCGGTCCAGAAACGCGACGAGACCGACGATCAGATCACCATCGATAGCGCCAACGCCATCAAGCAGTACGGTGTCGGCGTCAAGTGCGCGACCATTACGCCGGACGAAGCGCGGGTCGAGGAATTCGACTTGAAGAAGATGTGGAAGTCGCCCAATGGCACCATCCGCAATATTCTCGGCGGTACGGTTTTCCGCCAACCGATTATCTGCAAGAACGTGCCGCGTCTGGTGCCGGGCTGGACCAAGCCTATCGTCATTGGTCGCCATGCCTTCGGTGACCAGTACAAGGCCACCGACATGGTTGTTGACCGCCCCGGCACCTTGACCATGAAGTTTGTTCCCGACGATGGTTCGGAGGCTACTGAACACACGGTTTTTGATTTTCCCGGCGGCGGCGTCGCCATGTCCATGTACAACCTGGATGAGTCGATCATCGGCTTCGCCCGGGCCTGTATGACTTATGGCCTTAACCTGGGTTGGCCAGTTTATTTGTCGACCAAGAACACCATCATGAAGGCCTATGACGGGCGTTTTAAAGACCTGTTCCAGGAAGTCTTCGATAGCGAATACAAGGACAAATTTGAAGCCGCAGGCATTACCTACGAGCATCGCCTGATCGACGACATGGTCGCGGCGGCCATGAAGTGGGAAGGCGGTTACGTTTGGGCCTGTAAAAATTACGATGGCGACGTACAGTCAGACACTGTGGCGCAAGGCTTTGGCTCGCTTGGCCTGATGACGTCGGTGCTGTTGACCCCGGACGGTAAAACCGTCGAAGCCGAAGCCGCCCACGGTACGGTGACGCGCCACTACCGCCAGCACCAGTTAGGTAAGGAAACTTCGACCAACCCTATCGCTTCGATCTTCGCTTGGACGCGGGGCATTCACTATCGCGGCGAATTCGACGAGACGCCGGAAGTCATGCTGTTCGCCGATACGCTGGAAAAAGTCTGCATCGAAACCGTCGAATCCGGTCACATGACCAAGGATCTGGCGCTCCTGATCGGGCCCGAGCAACCATGGATGACGACCCAGCAATTCCTCGACAAGCTTGACGAGAACCTCAAGAAGGCGATGGGCTGACGCCTTTATGAAAATCACCTCCATCGCTCTGCTTGCCTTGTGCGAGGTTGCGGCTTTGGCGTTGTGGTTTTCGGCTTCTGCCGTCGTCCCCTCGATGCGCGCTGATTTTCCATTGAGCGACACCCAGGTCTCTCTTTTCACCAGTGCCGTGCAAGCAGGTTTTGTCATTGGCACTTTGTTGAGCGCGTTTCTTGGTCTGGCCGACCGGCTCGACCCGCGCCGCTTCTTTATGGTTTGTACTTTGGTCGCGGCGGCAGCAAATGCCTCGATCTTGTTGGTTGAGCCCGGAACAACATGGGTTTACGTGGCCCGCCTCCTGACGGGCATGTGCATGGCCGGGGTCTATCCTGTTGGCATGAAAATGGCGGCCAGTTGGGCCAAGGACGATCTTGGCATGCTGGTGGCTATTCTTGTTGGTGCGTTGACGCTGGGGTCGGCATCCCCGCATCTTTTTAATGCCTTTGGCGGCCTGGATTGGCGCTTTACGATTGCCGCGACATCCGTAACTGCGTTGCTTGCGGCGGTTGTGATTAATTTTGTCTCCTTGGGGCCACGCCATGCGTCTCCCAGGGCTTTTTCTTCCCACCATTTGATTATGGCGTTCAAAAAACCGTCGCTGCGGTTCGCCAATCTGGGCTATCTGGGCCACATGTGGGAACTATACGCCATGTGGGCCTGGATCGGCGTCTTCCTGAGCGCCAGTTTCAAGATCAATTCGGGTGGCTATGACGCCGAATTCCTGGCCCGTAGCGGGACTTTTGTTGTTATGGGGTTGGGAGGATTATTGGGTTGCCTGACCGGTGGTTGGCTATCGGATCGATATGGACGGACGGCCCTGACCATGGGGGCGATGGCGGCAAGTGGTGCTTGTGCTTTATGCGTGGGGTTGTTGTTTGGGGCACATCCGTTTGTGCTCGGTGCGTTGTGTCTTGTCTGGGGCATCACGGTGATTGCCGATTCGGCCCAGTTTTCGGCCAGCGTGGCGGAATTGGCCGAACCGGAACTTATCGGCACCATGCTAACCGTGCAAACTTGCGCCGGGTTTATTTTGACCCTGGTGACCATCCATCTGATGCCGGTTTTCGTCGATTTTGCCGGTTGGCGTTATGGCTTTGCACCGCTTGCTCTAGGGCCGTTTTTCGGGGTTTGGGCGATGTCCAGATTGCGGACCCATCCTGACGCCGTGCGCCTGGCCGGTGGTCGGCGTTAATATTGGTGCTTTACCCTTGACGGGCACGAGGCAATCCCTTAAAAACCGCCCTTCCAGGGTCGCTTGAAGTCGCGGCCCGCATGTATTTTAGTTTTAAGGATCGATTCAATGGCAAGACGCTGTGATCTTACGGGCAAAGGTGTCCTGGCTGGTAATAATGTGAGTCACGCTCACAACAGAACACGCCGGCGTTTCCTGCCGAATCTGCAAGATGTTTCAATCATCAGTGATATTCTTGGCAAACAGGTGCGCTTGCGTCTGGCGGCCAAGACCATACGCACCATTGAGCATAACGGTGGTCTGGACAAGTTTTTGCTGAGCACGTCGAATACCAAATTGACGTTGGAAGCCGTTGGCCTCAAGCGTCAGCTTAAAAAGGCGATGGAAAAGGCAGCGGCATAATAAAATAGCCGCACTTTAAGTTTCCCAGGACATACAGGGCCCGCCATTTGGCGGGCCCTGTTTTTTTGCGGCTCACCAACATTTGAACCCATGAAAATAGTATTGGCGGTTAATTATGGGCATACTGCTCCTTCATTGATTAAACGGGTAGGACACCACCATGCTTGAAACTTTCAGCCGCCGCGATGTTGTTAAGGGCATCGCCAGCGGCGTCCCCCTTGCCGCCGTTCTTGCAGATGCCGGGTTGGCCCGGGCCGCTGCTTCAGGCCTGGAAACCGTGACGCTGACCACCATTGGCGGTCGTAGCGTTTCGGGTGCCCTTGCCATGCCGAGCGGTAAAGTCAAAGGCGGTGTATTGCTGATTCACGAATGGTGGGGCCTGAACGATCAAATCAAGGCTGTTGCAGCCGAACTGGCCAACCAGGGATACATGGCCCTCGCCGCCGATCTGTATAACGGCAAGGTCGCCACCAATGCCGATGATGCCCGCGCATATTCCAGGGGCACCGATCCGGTGGCGGCGACAGATACGGTCAAGTCCTGGGTTGAATGGTTACGGGGGCACGAAAAAGGCACCGGCAAGGTCGGCACCGTTGGTTGGTGTTATGGCGGTGGCTGGTCATTGAACGCTTCTTTGGCGACGCCCGTTGATGCCACTGTTATCTACTATGGCAGGGTTAACAAGAAAGCCCACGAACTGGCTGCCCTGAAAGGCCCGGTGTTGGGACATTTTGGCACCCTTGATCAGTACATAAACGAAGAGATGGTCGGGGGTTTCGAGTTGGCAATGAGTAAATCCGGAAAAAGGTTTACCATCTATTGGTACAAGGCTAATCACGCCTTCGCCAACCCGACCGGCAACAGTTACGCCGAAGGCGATGCCAAACTAGCATGGGAACGCACCTTGGCGTTTTTTGCCAAGTACCTCTAGATCGGATCAGGTTTAACCAAAGCCATTTCATGGTTTTGGTTAAACCTGTGAATCCGCTCGACACATATAAAAACGCGCAGTTTTCCGGGTTGCTCCGAATCACAAAGGTGATTCGGAGCAACCCGGAACTGCACTAGGGCAGAAATCCCTTCAGATAGTCGGGGAAGGCGATGCCTTGCCGCAGTTTCGGATCGTCTTCGGGTGCACCGAAACTTGTCATAACCGGTAACAACCCGGCCCAGCAATTGACGCCGTCGTAGTCTTCATCGTCATCGACCGGTGGCCCGTTGCGGACTTTTGAAGACGCCTCCTCGATCTCCATAACGATGACGGTGGTTGCTTTGAGTTCCTGTTCCGTATTGCCGCGCACATCCTCCCAGCGGCCGGGAAACAGGTGTTCGAACATGTCGAACAGGGCCTGTTCCTTCTGCTGTGTGTCCTCAACGCTGTGACAATTGCCAAAAGCCATGGCGCTACGGTAATTGGCGCTGTGATGGAACGGCGAGCGCGCCATGACGAAGCCGTCGAACTGGCTGACCGTGACGCAGGCCGGGGCCCCATCGGACAAGGTCCGGATCATCCGGCTGGCTGAGGAGCCATGCCAGTACAGGTGGTTTCCCTTGCGCCATTGAATCGTTGGCGTGACATAAGGCTGGCCATCGATGACATAGCCGATATGGCACATGGGTATGGCGTCAAAGGTTGCATGGACGGTGTCGTAATCGTAAGCGCCGCGCTCGTGGGCTCGTTTGAGTTTCGAGCGTACGCCCGGCTCATAACTGGTCATAGTCGTATTTCCTTTTGCCAATAATTCTGGTAAGAAAATGATCGATAAATGGACTTGTTAAAAGGTCCATTTTTAATAAATAGATAGGGCCATTGTATGCAGACACATATCAGCAAAGGTGTTCCGCGTGTGCTGTTGTCCCTTGGGCTTGAACGGGACGGCGTTTTGCCCTTGCATCGGCAACTCTACGAGCAGGTCCGTGATTTGATTTTAAGCGGGCGCATGGTGGTTGGATCGCGACTACCGTCATCACGGTCCCTGGCCCATGATCTTGGCGTTTCGCGTAATACGGTGATGGCGGCTTTCGATCAATTGTTCGCTGAAGGTTATATCGACTCGCAAGTCGGCAGCGGCTCTTTCGTATCAAAAGAATTACCAGAGATGACGCTAACCGGGAAAATGGCAACCGCGCGTACCCATCAGCGCAAAAGGGCGATGTCGAAGCGCGGGCGCGCACTGAGCATGCTGCATGCCACGTCGAAGATACGCTCTGCTGCGTTTTCCCCTGGTATGCCCGATACAAAGAATTTTCCCTTCGAAGCATGGACACGTTTGATGTCGCGGACCTGGCGTCATCCCGATGCGGCGCTGTTAAGTGCAGGGGACCCTGCCGGCTATCTTCCGTTGCGTCGCGCCATCGCGGGCTACTTAGGCACGGCCAGGGCGGTGGATTGTTCGGCTGAAGAGGTGATTATTGTTTCGGGTGCTCAACAGGCTATCAGTCTTGCCGCTTATGTGTTGCTTGATGAAGGCGATCCGGCCCTGGTTGAAGATCCGGGATATCCGGGCGTCAGTGGGGCGTTGTTGGGGGCCGGGGCAAGGTTGCAGCCGGTGCCGGTTGATGCGGAAGGGTTCGATGTTGGTGCCGCCGAAAGATTATCCCCGGAGGCATACCTGGCTTGTGTCGCGCCCTCGCGGCAATATCCTTTGGGCATTACAATGACGTTGTCACGGCGTCTCGAACTGCTGGATTGGGCGGCGCGCGTGGATGGCTGGGTTATAGAAGACGACTATGATAGTGAATATCGTTACACTGGCAAGCCGCTGGCATCGTTGCAGGGGCTCGACCGTGATGGCCGGGTCGTCTATCTGGGGAGCTTTTCCAAGGTTTTGTTTCCTTCGCTCAGGCTCGGATATCTTGTTGTGCCGCCAGATCTGGTTGATGATTTTCGTAAAGCCCGTCGGGCGTTGGACGATCATCCCTCGATCCTTGCTCAACCGGCCCTGACCCATTTTATTGAAGAGGGTTTGTTCGCAGCCCATTTAAGGCGCATGCGAAAACTCTATCATTCGCGGCAACGTGCGTTTTTGAGCGCGGCTGAAGATCATCTTTATGGGGTGTTGCGGATAGAAGCGGCCGATGCAGGTATGCATCTGATGGCCTATTTCAGTGATAGTTTGGCACAGCGTATGAATGATATTGAAGCAACCAGCCGAGCAGCGGCTGTAGGGGTAAGTGTCTACCCGCTTTCGGCATTCTATGCAGATCCGTCACAGGGTTTACAAGGGTTGCTACTGGGGTATGCGGCAGTGCCGGAAGGAGAGATGGACGCCGCCGTCAGAAAACTTGCCGTTGCCTTGGCTTAACTGTGGCTTAACCGTCGGCGTTAATGCGCTGGACCAGTTCTTTGAGAACCCGGTCGACATCCGCGTTGGGCACCCGGCAGGTGCCTGCGGCATTATGTCCACCGCCGCCATATTCAAGCATTAACGCCCCGATATTGGTCTTCGAAGAACGGTTCAGTATGGATTTCCCGGTGGCCAGAACGGTTAACGTATCATCCTGGGCGTGTGGCAGGACCTGTATGGAGATATTGCACGCCGGGTACGTCGCATAGACCGTAAAACGGTTGCCCGGATAGAGGGTTTCCTCGTTGCGTAAATCGACCACCACCAGCTTGGTGTGAACTGTGGCGCACCGCATGATCTGCAGTTCGGCAAATTCTTCGTTGAGTTCATAGACGTGCAGGCGTTCTTCAACGTCGGGAATTTTGAGAATTTCTTCGACCGGATGATGGCGACAATAAACCATCATGTCCTTCATCAACTGATCGTTGGAAATGTTGAATTCGGCGAATCGTGATAACCCGGTACGTGGGTCAAGTATGAAGTTAAGCAGCGTCCACGGGCCGGGGGCGAGGATGTCCTCTTCGGAATAGTTCGCCGAATCGGCCTTGTCGACGGCCTCCATCAGTTCCGTCGAGATGCCGGGGAAAGTCGCCTGACCGCCAAAATGCTCATAAACAACCCGCGCCGCAGAAGGTTTGTCCGGGTCGATAATCAGGTTCTCTTTGTCGCCGACCCGGATGGTCTCGCTGAAGTGATGATCGAAACACAAGTGAACGCCTTCGACGTAAGGCAGGTTGGTCGTGATGTCGTTCCCGGTGACGGCGATTTTACCGTCCTGCATGTCTTTGGGTTCGGCAAACAGGATTTCACCGACCATACCCAGTTCAATTAACAGGCCGCCCGAAACGACTCCGTCGAAATCGGCGCGGGTGATAAGGCGGTATTTTTTATCGGACATGGCGGGTTATTCCTTTAGGTCGGGCAATAGACGCCGCGTAATTCAGGTGTCGGTTTGAATTTTTCGGTGACGCCGATAACGGTTTCGGCTCCGCCCAGGAACAGGCTGCCATCAACAGGCATTTGTTTGCAAATACGGTCTAAAATTTGAGCCTTGTCTGATTGTTCGAAATAAATCAATACGTTGCGACAAAAAACGATGTCGAATTGACCAAGACCAGCAAAATTTTCAAGCAGATTGAAGTGCTTATAGGTGATCATCTGGCGGATATTTTCGCTGATTAACCAGTTTCCATCTTCTTGTTTAAAATATTTTAAAAGCGTCTGGATTGGCAACCCGCGCTGGACCTCGAATTGTGAATAGAGCCCCGCCTTGGCTTTGTTTAAAGCTTCATTTGAGATGTCGGTGCCGACGATTTCAACCTTCCAACCGGCGAGTTGACTGGCCATTTCCATAAGGATCATAGCCAGTGAATAAGGTTCCTGACCGGTCGCGGCAGCGGCGCACCAGATTCGCAGGCGCTTGCTGTCGGCGCGGCTTTGCAGTAACGGCGGTAGAACATTCTCGCGGAAACGATCAAAAGGCCCGGTATCACGGAAGAAGAAAGTTTCGTTGGTTGTCATCGCCTCCGTGATGTCTTCCAGAATAGGTTCGGGAGAACTGGCACGGACAGTTGCGGCGAGGGCTTCAAGGTCTGCTATTCCATGCCTGCGGGCAACCGGCATAAGGCGACTTTCCAGCAGATAGGCCTTGTTCGGGGTGACGACTAGCCCGGATCGCTGCTTAACGATTTGGCTGAATAGTTCAATGTCTTCGGGTGTCATGGTGATATTCCGGTCATTGCCCCTACAGGAGGCCCACTTGATCAAATTTTGCCTGAATGATCTCACTATCAAACGGCTTCATAATGTATTCGTTGGCCCCAGCCTCAATGGCCTCCTGAATATGACTGATGTCATTTTCGGTGGTGCAGAAGATGACGATGGGGACGTCACCACCAGGCAGGGCACGCAGCGCCTTTAAGTATTCCAGACCGTCCATGACGGGCATATTCCAATCCAGAAGAACGCCGTCAGGCATCGCTTCCGTGCTCATAGCCAGGGCTTCTTTGCCGTCGGCGGCTTCTTCAGTTTCAAAATCCAGTTCCTGCAAAATCTTCCGGGCAACCATGCGGATAACCTTGGAGTCATCGACAATCAGTATTTTCTTCATAAGCATTCCCTTTCAGGGGATAAAACAGTGTCAGTTAACCGTCGGCGTTAATGCGCTGGACCAGTTCTTTGAGAACCCGGTCGACATCCGCGTTGGGCACCCGGCAGGTGCCTGCGGCATTATGTCCACCGCCGCCATATTCAAGCATTAACGCCCCGATATTGGTCTTCGAAGAACGGTTCAGTATGGATTTCCCGGTGGCCAGAACGGTTAACGTATCATCCTGGGCGTGTGGCAGGACCTGTATGGAGATATTGCACGCCGGGTACGTCGCATAGACCGTAAAACGGTTGCCCGGATAGAGGGTTTCCTCGTTGCGTAAATCGACCACCACCAGCTTGGTGTGAACTGTGGCGCACCGCATGATCTGCAGTTCGGCAAATTCTTCGTTGAGTTCATAGACGTGCAGGCGTTCTTCAACGTCGGGAATTTTGAGAATTTCTTCGACCGGATGATGGCGACAATAAACCATCATGTCCTTCATCAACTGATCGTTGGAAATGTTGAATTCGGCGAATCGTGATAACCCGGTACGTGGGTCAAGTATGAAGTTAAGCAGCGTCCACGGGCCGGGGGCGAGGATGTCCTCTTCGGAATAGTTCGCCGAATCGGCCTTGTCGACGGCCTCCATCAGTTCCGTCGAGATGCCGGGGAAAGTCGCCTGACCGCCAAAATGCTCATAAACAACCCGCGCCGCAGAAGGTTTGTCCGGGTCGATAATCAGGTTCTCTTTGTCGCCGACCCGGATGGTCTCGCTGAAGTGATGATCGAAACACAAGTGAACGCCTTCGACGTAAGGCAGGTTGGTCGTGATGTCGTTCCCGGTGACGGCGATTTTACCGTCCTGCATGTCTTTGGGTTCGGCAAACAGGATTTCACCGACCATACCCAGTTCAATTAACAGGCCGCCCGAAACGACTCCGTCGAAATCGGCGCGGGTGATAAGGCGGTATTTTTTATCGGACATCTAAGACCCTATTATTCAAATAACAAACGCCTGAAACATAACCCTACAATCGCGTGCTGACAACGCCCGATTAACTCATTTTCGGGCATAATGGGAATGAGCGGCGGGAGAGCCCTTATGCTCTTCGTCGAACAGATCAGTTAAGTTCTGCATCATTGTGCCGCCAAGTTCCTCGGCGTCAGAAATTGTCACCGCGTGCTGATAATAACGAGTGACATCATGACCGATACCAATCGCCGTTAATTCGACGTTGGAGCGACTCTCGATCCAGCCTATGACGTCCCGTAGATGCTTTTCCAGGTAATTCCCGGCGTTGGCGGACAAAGTGGCGTCATCGACCGGTGCGCCGTCGGAAATAACCATCAGAACGCGGCGTTGTTCGGGCCTGCCGAGCAGGCGATTGTGGGCCCACATCAAGGCCTCGCCGTCGATGTTCTCCTTGAGCAATCCCTCACGAAGCATCAGCCCGAGATTTCGCCGCGCCCGTCGCCATGGCATATCGGCCGACTTATAAACAATGTGACGCAAATCGTTGAGACGTCCCGGATTTGGCGGTTTCCCATCTTCAGCCCATTTTTCCCGGGTGGTGCCGCCTTTCCAGGCGCGGGTGGTAAAGCCAAGAATCTCGACCTTGACGCCGCATCTCTCAAGAGTCCGGGCCAGAATATCGGCGCTCATGGCCGCTACCGTGATCGGTCGACCGCGCATGGAGCCGGAATTGTCAATCAGCAGGGAAACAATGGTGTCGCGGAATTTGATGTCGCTTTCCTGTTTGAAGCTTAAGGGATGAACCGGATCGGTGACGACCCTGGACAGGCGTCCGGCATCAAGGATGCCTTCTTCCATATCGAATTCCCAGGAGCGCGTCTGCTTCGCCATCAGTCGACGTTGCAGCCGATTGGCCAGGCGCGACACGACGCCCTGAAGGCGCGAAAGCTGTTGGTCAAGCTGGGCCCGCAGTCGGTTTAATTCTTCGGTCTCGCATAGATCTTCGGCGGCGATAACCTCGTCGGCGGCCGTGAAATAGGCATGATATGGCGTGCCGCCTGCTTCATTGCTTGGCCATTGATCGCTTTGCTCGCTCGGCCCGGCGGGTTCTTCCCCGCCTTCTTCTTCACCTTCTACGCCGTCGCTTCCCGAGTCCGCAGCACCTTCATCCATCTCGCCCAGGCCGTCTTCCATTTCTGCCTCACGGGCGCTTTCACGGTCCGGGTCCTGGGGCAATTCTTCAGGCATGGACTCGTTGGGGTCGCTGCCGTCTTCGGGCTGTTCTTCGGGTTCTGTATCATCCTCGTCAAACAGTTCCAGATCGCGGATCATCTGACTTAAGGCACCGGCAAAGAGTTCCTGGTTATCAATGGAATCTTCCAGTTTGGCTAATTGCGGACCGATGTGATCGTCGATATAGCCCTGCCAGGGTTTAAGGATCGGCGCAGCCGCTGCCGGCAGTTCGGCGCCGGTCAATTTTTGATGAACCATCAAACCGATAGCTTCAGCCAGAAGGGCGTCAGGTTGTCCTTCTTCAAGGCCGGAGGCCGGTTCGGGGGCATGGGCCAGACAACGGGTCTCCAGCATTGCCGAGAGATTTTGCGCGACACCGTGCATACGCCGAAAGCCCAGGGATTCGACACGCACCTGTTCGGCCCGCTCAAACACCTTTGCCGCGTCGCTGCCTTGCGGACGCAAGCGGCGGTGAACGGCGCTGTCATGGTAGCGCAGCCTGAGGGCTACGGCGTCGGCGGCCCCGCGCAAGCGCGTGATATCGTTCGCTGAAATGTTGGAATCCGGCGGCGTCGGCAGGCGCACGGTTGCCCCGCTGGTTGCGACCTTGGCCTCGTTACCGGCGGAATAGGAGATTTCAACCTCTGCTTGACCGGCAATCGCTTTCAGAGTCGCTGCGGTGACCCGCTTGACCTGTTCGAACGGAGTCTCACTCCAGCTCATATTTTAAAGAACCGTTGCCTGCACCGCTGATTCCGGCAATTCCTCACCGAAGCAGCGCTGGTAATATTCGGCCACGACCGGGCGTTCCATCTCGTCACACTTGTTAAGGAAGGTAAGGCGGAAGGCGACTTTCAGGTCACCGAAAATGTCTGCGTTTTCGGCCCAGGTCAGCACCGTACGCGGAGACATCACCGTGGAAATGTCGCCATTGATGAAACCTTGCCGGGTCAGGTCGGCCAGTTCGACCATGGCGCTCATCTTCTCGCGGCCTTCGGGCGTGTCGTAGGACGAAACCTTGGCGATAACGATATCGACTTCGCTATCGTGGGGCAGATAATTCAGCGTGGCGACGATGTTCCAGCGGTCCATCTGGCCCTGATTGATCTGCTGAGTGCCATGATAGAGGCCGGTGGTGTCGCCGAGGCCGATGGTGTTGGTGGTCGAGAACAGGCGGAAAAGGGGATGCGGCTTGATAATCCTGTTCTGGTCAAGCAGGGTCAGTTTTCCTTCGACCTCCAGCACGCGTTGAATAACGAACATGACGTCAGGGCGACCGGCATCGTATTCATCAAACACCAGCGCCGTCGGGTGTTGCAATGCCCACGGCAGAATGCCTTCGCGGAATTCGGTGATCTGCTTGCCATCCTTCAGCACGATCGCGTCCTTACCGACCAGGTCGATACGGCTAATGTGACTGTCCAGGTTAATGCGGATGCAGGGCCAGTTGAGCCGTGCCGCCACTTGTTCGATATGGGTCGACTTGCCGGTACCGTGATAGCCCTGAATCATGACCCGCCGGTTGTGGGCGAAGCCTGCCAGGATAGCCAACGTGGTATCGTGGTCGAACTGATAGGTGGGGTCAATTTCCGGAACATGTTCCACGGCCTTGCTAAAGGCAGGAACCTCGATGTCACTATCGATGCCGAAGATCTGGCGCACGGAAATGGTGATATCCGTCTCGTTCATCGGGAATTGGGTTTCACCCGTGGGGGCCGTTTCGATGGCGGTCATAAGGATTTCCAGTGGTTTTTGTCATGTTGCAAATGATTGGTAAAGGCCGTGAGGCCCTTGCGTCAACGCTTTTTGTCATAAAGCCTTATCAGCTTGCCATGTCGGCGCTCAAGGTCGCGTAAGCCTGGGAAATTTGTTTGAATTTTTCCTCTGCCTCTTTGTCGCCGCCGTTGGCGTCCGGATGATAGCGTTTGACCAGTTCTTTATAACGGCGCTTGATCTTTTCCAGGTTTATCGGGGGCTTTAAATCAAGTACCGCCATGGCTTGGGCTTCGGGTGTATCGGGTTGGTGACGGTGCCAGTTGCTGCCTTCGGCATTGCCCTCTCCGGAACTGCTGAAGGCGCCGCCAAAGTCATCAATATCAGGAATGGGGCCTTTGAAATTCAGGTCTTTTTCCATGCCAGCAAAGGGCCAGGACGGCCTGTTCCAGGTGGTGTCGTACCTTAGGTCGGCTTCGACCTGTTTGTCGCTCATGCCATCGTAATAGTTCCAACCTTTGTTGTACTGGCGAATGTGATCCATGCAGAACCAGTGAAATTTATTCATCTCCTGTCGAGACACGGGCGCACGGTGCTCGCCGATACCTCCGCAATCCGGCCAGTCGCAGGCGCGTGCGTCAGGCCGCACGTCAGGAACACTCCCGAACATGCTCGAAGGGTGGACAGAATGACGTTTTTGCATTCTTTTGGACATCAATAGCGGTTCCTGATCGTTCCTTAAAACTATGGTGATTTGGGCAGCTTAAGGCAAGTGTTGGTCGGCTTATTTCTCGCTACGGGATTTCCAGAAAAAGTCGTCGATAATCAAAACCATGGCTCCCGACGATATCAACGCCAGTCTCCATAGCTTTGCCATCGATAATGTTTCGCCCAGTGCAGGGGCTGAAAACAACATGCCGGTAACTGGAACCCCCAGTTGCAGCAAGCCTACTGACAGCAAAACGGGTAAATCCCTGCGCGCGGGAAGGAAAGCTGTCCGCGTACCCCAATCAAGGTGAACAGGCACAGCGCGCCCAGCAACAAGCGGATCGATGCGAACCACAAGGAAGGGGGATGTAGGTGATGCCAACTTTCATGATTGGCCAGTTTGTCCGCCACAATACGATCACGGTTGCGAGCAACAAGTAGGCTTGGTGTTCTGACTTCATTGGGGCCAGCCTCTTCGTGTAATACAACTTGGTATTAAGAGCCACCAGCCTTGAAAACTCATGAAAAACTACCAAATCTGAACGGCAGGGGAAATTAGCAAAGAATAGGATAGAGTCCAAATGCGCGTTACAGATATCATTAAACAAAAACTGACAGAAGCCTTGTCGCCAACCCAGCTGGTTATTACAGATGATTCTGACCAACATGCCGGCCATGCAGGAGCGCGCCCGGAAGGGGAAAGCCATTTCAGCGTCCTTGTAGTTTCCCAGGCCTTCGAAGGGAAGTCGCGTGTTGCGCGCCAACGCCTCGTTTATCAGGCACTTGCTGAAGAAATGAAACAACGGATACACGCGCTGGCGTTGCAAGCCATTACACCTAATGAACACAAAAGGTCGTAAATTAAGAATTATTACAGTTTTCATCCTGACCGCTATAGATTACTATCCCATCTGGCCAAAGGGGGCATTGGCGCGGTCGATTTTTTGACGCTTGCGCAACTGTCGTTAAGAACAGCAAACTTGAGGCGTTGGAAAATGAACAATAACCAATCACTGGTCAGTCGAAATGTAACCATCAAGGGCCATCGCACCAGCCTTCGTATGGAGAGTGAAACCTGGGATGCGCTGGCGGAAATCTGCGAGCGCGAAGAAAAATCCATCCATCAGCTTTGCACTCACGTTGAAGAGCGACGGAAAGTTTCCAATAGAACGTCCGCCGTCCGCGCTTTCATCATCACTTATTACCGGGCGGCGGCGACCGAGGCAGGCCATAAGGGCGCAGGCCACGGAAACGCGTCTTAATCATCGTCGTTTATTTTTCTGGATCATAGAAATCCGGCCATTCCCGTTTGACCACAGGGCTGGATGCGCTGAACGCATGGCAGCTGTTGAGCAAAGGCGGCTTGCCGCTTGCCTTCGTCGGGGAGTTGCGTTTTTGGCGGGCAGGGTTGACGGTTTGCCACGCCGTTACTGCAAGGGGCCCCAGCAACATATCTACCAGATGCGTGCAGCCATTTGTGCCCCCCAGGCGTTGAAGAATATTTCTTCGCCATCCGGGTTCAATCGTCAAGCCCACTAGGGCGTCGAAAGAGGGGGTGATAGTGCCGCACATCGTAAAAGGGCCAGAATCGATCACCGCTTCGGCGCTCTGCACCGTCATTTCGTCATTGAGGGTTAGGCGAATTGAAATGTCGTGAATTGCTTCGCCGCTATTGATGGTGCCGCGCTCGGTATTTTCGAAGGAATAGCTTTTTGTGTCAATGAGCCGGGATTCTATATCCCACAAGCCGTCATCACGTTGGAAACCCTGGGCATGGATTTCCCGGTTGTGAATTTTATTGCGGGGTGTGGGTTTTGAAAGCGGCATCTCGACCTCTGAACATAATTAAGAATCCGGGCGCACGAAACTATAGCCCGGAAGTGCCCTGGTGCTTAAATTATCCTTTGGTCGAGGGGCCGTTGTCAGGCACCGTAACGATCACCGAACACGTAGGCTTCGGTTTCCCGAATATTGTCTTCCAGATCGGCCTTCACGGCTGAATATAAATCACGCACCGATACCATACCCATGATCTTGTTGTCTTTGCTGACGGGCAAATGCCTAAAACTGCGGCTGCGCATCATCTCAAGGGCGTCCCCGGCGGTGTCGTTGGGGTCAAGGGTGTCGGGATCGGCTGTCATGATATCGCCAAGTAGCGTGTCTTTGGGCGATAAATTGGTGGCGATGATCCGGCGGGTCAAATCCCGTTCGGTAACAATGCCCTCAAGGTTGCCCTCTTTATCGGTAATTAGAATGGCTGCTATGTTAGATTTTTCCATTTCGATGGCGGCGTCGAGTGCGCTGTCGGTGCGTCGTAAAGTGCGCACTGGATGTTCTTTAATCACGCCGGGTATGATGAGTGTCTGCATTTTGGATCACCTCCGTACCGGATTATTGTCGTCCCCCCACGGTGTCCTGCGGCGCTCCGCGTCCAGACGACGTGGAAATACTTGAACTGTTATAATTCTATACTATTTGCGGTGATCTCGGAAAACAAAAAGTGATTTTTTAAAAAACGGGCTGGCTGTTATTAGTCTGAAAATGCCCTAGTCTTCCTTAGGCTCTATTATCGGCGTCACACGGACCGACATGATTTGCTGGCGCAGGCGCTGTAGAATTTCAAATTTTAGGCCGTGGAATATGAATATTTGACCGACATCAGGAATGCGCCTTGTTTCGTGCATGATCAATCCGGCTACCGTGGCGGCTTCTTCGTCGGGCAGATGCCAGTTGAATTCCCGGTTCAGGTCGCGGATCGTTACCCCGCCCTTGATGGTGAGGGTGCCATCGGTTTCCCTGATGACACCGCTAACGGCGATATCATTTTCGTCGGATATGTCGCCTACGATTTCCTCAAGGATATCTTCCAGCGTGACGATGCCCATGAAACTGCCGTATTCATCGACCATTAGGGCAAAATGTTCGCGCCGATTGCGGAATTCATGCAATTGGTCAAGCAGCGTCGTTTGATCGGGAATGAACCAAGGCTTTGCCGCCAGGGAAACGATGTCGATATTTTCGTCCCCGGCCCTGACGGCGCGTAGCAGGGCCTTGGCGTGCAATACGCCGACAATGTTGTCGGATTGGCCTTGCCACAGCGGGATACGGGTAAAGGGGCTGGCAAGGACTTCTTCGACAATCATGTCGGCCGATTGATCGGTGTCGATCATGGCGACATCTTTGCGGTGAACCATTATTTCGCCGACCTGCACCTCGGCCAGATCGAGGACACTTCTGAGCATCGCTCTTTCGTGATCGACGGCGCGGTCTTCGTCAGAATGAAGTTCGATGGCCCCGCGTAACTCTTCGGACGAAAAATCCAGAGCGTCTTTGGGATGAAACATACCGAATAGTTTGAGCACCAGGCTGATCAGGAAATTGATGGCCCTGGTGATCGGCGCAAGCACAATAACCAGGGCGTTGACGATTGGAACGATCGCCAGCGCCATCCTGTCGGCGTTTCGTATGGCGTAGGTTTTAGGTAGAATTTCGGCGAAGACCAGCACCAACATGGTCATTCCCAGGGTCGCGTAGGCGACGCCGGTTTCGCCGTAAAGGGTAATCATGAAACTGGTTGCCAATGCCGAAGCCAGGATGTTGACCAGATTATTCCCCAGCAGAATAGCGCCGATCAGTCGATCACGGTGTTCGTTCAAACGATTGATGGTTTTGGCCCGGTGATTGCCGTTGGCTTCCAATTGATGCATCAGCGGTCGGGAGGCCGCCGTCAGCGCCGTCTCGGAACCGGAAAAGAAAGCGGACAGTAAAAGCAAAACAAAAATGGCGCTAAGAATTTCCAACATGACTTTTTCTCAGTTGTTTTAAGTGGTTATCAAGGCATCGGCGAGGAACGAGCGAAGCGCGTCGGGGGTGACTTCAGCGGTGGTGAAGGCCTCGCCAATGGCGCGGGCGAGGACAAAAATGATTTTCCCGGCCTCGGTTTTTTTGTCCAGGCCCATGTGATCCATCAGTCGCTTCGGTGTCCAGGAGGATGTGTCCAGTTCTTTTAGATCTGTCGGCAGGCCGACTTTACAGAGATGGCTGCGGACCTGCTGTGCATCCGTTTCAGAGCACAAGCCCAAACGGTGCGACAGCTCGAAGGCCATGACCATGCCGATGGATACCGCTTCGCCGTGCAGTAAGGTATCTCCGTATCCGACTTCGGCTTCCAGCGCATGGCCGAAAGTGTGGCCGAGATTGAGCAATGCCCTGACCCCGAATTCCCGTTCATCGGCGGCGACAATGGCGGCTTTGCTGGCGCAGCTTTTTAAAATCGCCTGGCACTGCAGGCTTTTGTCGCCATCAAGAAGGGCAGGGCCGTTTTCTCCTAACCAGAAGAAGAAGTCGGGATCGTTTATCAGGCCGTATTTAACCACTTCGCCATATCCGGCAAGCAGTTGTCGGCGCGGCAGGGTGTCCAGGGTGTCCAGGTCGGCGAGGACCAGCCGCGGTTGGTGGAAAGCGCCGATCAGGTTCTTCCCGAAAGCGGCGTTAATGCCGGTTTTGCCGCCCACTGAACTATCGACCTGGGATAATAAGGTGGTTGGAATTTGGACGAATTCGATGCCGCGCATGGTAATGGCAGCGGCGAATCCGGCCAGGTCGCCAATGACGCCTCCGCCCAACGCGATCAGTATGGTCTTGCGCTCAACCCCAGCCTGAAACAGTTTGTCGGTCAAGCCCTGCAAATGCTCGAAACTTTTGCTTTTCTCGCCTGCTGGTAAGGTAATCGCGGAATGCTCAATAGCGGCGGCACTTAAGGAACTTTCAAGACGCTTCAGGTAAAGCGGGGCGACGTTGGAATCGGTGACAATAATCGCCTTGTTGCCCTTCATCAGGGGGGCGATGGTGAGCCCAGCCCGATCAAGCAGATTATCGCCGACGATAATATCGTAAGAGCGTTCACCCAGATCCAGGCGCAGTTGTTCCTGGTTTTGGGATGGGGATGAAGTGTTCATGGCATTGGGCTTCCGGCTTGTGTGTCGATATATGCCGATAACGCGGCTGCGGTCTCATTCACGGTGGTCATTATCGGCACGTCTTTCGAATCGACGACGATATCTGCTTCAGCATACACCGGATAGCGTTCATCCATCAGCCCCTTCAGAATCGCTTTGGGTTCGCCTCCCTCAAGCAGGGGGCGTCCACCCCGTCGGCTTGTCCGTTCAACCAGAATATCCAGTTCCGCCCTGAGCCATAGAGAAATGCCATGATTGGCGATAGCCTTGCGAATACCCAGGTTCATAAAGGCGCCGCCACCAGTTGCTATAATTTGAACCTTGCCGATCAAAAGCCGAGATATCACCCTGTTCTCGACATCGCGGAAAGCATCTTCGCCGTATAATTCGAAGATATCGGAAACCGAGCAACCGGCGGCCTTGATGATTTCTGTGTCGGCATCAACGAAGGGTAAATCGAGTCGCAAGGCCAATTCGCGCCCGATTCGACTTTTCCCGGCGCCCATTAGCCCGATCAGGACGACGGGTTTAGTGGGACGATTTTCTTCGTTTTGCGGTGGATTTTCCGCCATTGTTGGTATTCCAATAAATAAAATTAATCTAAACAGTGCCGAAATGTTGCCACAGTCTGAAATTAGCATATTCTTTGCCGACATAAACACACTTGAAAGACTTTATCCGTTAGGATTTATCCCTTTGCCAAAGGATCAATATGAAAAACATTTCCAAACTCGTTTTTGTCGCGCTTATCGCGATTCTTATCGGGGGGACGGCTTTCCTTTCCAGTTGGGATATTCCGGCGCCGATAACGACAATCGAAAAAGTTCTACCCAATGACCGTTTCCCACATTAAATCGACTAAATTCATCCTCGCTGCGGCCATGATTGCCGCGACGTCGTCAACCGCGACCTGGCAGGCCTACGCCCAGAATACCAACGCTGCGCCGGTTCGCCTTGCGCCGCCCCAGAAATTACGCCCTGCCGGGCAAGCCCCGGCCCCGGCCCCGGTTCAGGCCCAGCCTGCGGTTAGGAGCGACAGTGTTGAAGCGCCCATTCAGGTCGATACCCTGATGACCATCAATCCGGATACGGCAGGCGTTCTGAATCTGAGCGAAGGGGGCTTCGGCGTCAATATGTGGTCAGGCACCAGCCGGCGCATGTTGAGCGGACTGATCGCGCAGTTGCCCGTCAATATCCGCTCCGAGGTCATGCGTGACCTGATGCGTCGCCTGCTTCTGAGTACGGCTACCTTGCCTGAAGGCATGGCTGGCGACGGTGCCTACATCGCCCGTCGGGTCGGCCTGTTGGCGGCCATGGGCGATACCTTGAGCGTCAGCCGCTTGCTCGATGCGACGCCGGGCCGCGCCAACATCAATCAGCTTATGCGCTATGAAGCCGATGTCCGCTTCCTGGCTAACGATAATGCGCGCGCCTGTTCCCTGGCTGCTGGCCAGATCAGTAACCAGGCCAGCGTATATTGGCAGAAGGCTTTTATCTTTTGTCAGGCCTTGGCCGGTGAACATGACAAGGCGGCCCTGGGTGTTTCCCTGTTGCAAGAAACGGGTGATCAGGATGAGGCCTTTTATGCTCTTGTCGAAGCCCTTGGCGGCCATCCCATGGTGATAAAAAACCTTCCTGATCCGAGCCCCATGCATCTTTCCATGGCCCGCGTGTCGAAGTCGCAATTGCCCACCGACGTGGTTTCATCTAACAAGCCGGGCGTGCTCAGGACTATCGCTAAAAGTCCCAACGCCTCAGTGGAAATTCGCCTGGAGGCCGCCGAGCGGGCTGAAATAGCGGGCGCGCTGGATGTGGATACCCTGCGTCAGCTCTATACCAGTGTTTCCTTTTCCGAGCAGGACATGGCCAATCCGCTGACCAAGGCGGAAGCCGAGAGCGGCCCTTTAAGCCGGGCCTTGTTGTATCGCACCGCGTTAATCCAGACCGTGCCAATCGCCCAGGCCGAAGCGGCAGCCAAGGCTTTGTCGCTGGGTAGGGAAGGCAACCGTTACACTTCTATCGTCAGGGTTTTTCTGCCGGTTCTGAAACGTATACCACCCTCCGGCGAATTGGTGTGGTTCGCGCCCGAAGCCATTCGTGCCTTCCTGATTGCTGGTGAATCCGCTGCGGCGACACCCTGGTTCGACCTATTGCGCGCTACCGCCCAGCATAACACCGATGCGAACAAGGCACTCAATGCCCTGTTGCCCATGGCCCGTATCGCCGGTTCGCCAGAGGCCGCCCAGTGGGGGCCTGTGCAGTTGGCCAACTGGTGGAACCAACTGAAAAAAGATGATGATGCCCGCGACAAGGCGGCGCTGCTGTATACTTTGCTTGATGGCTTGGGCGACTACGTGCCGCAAGATGCCTGGGACGCGTTGCTCGATGGTCCGCAACAAATTTCTCTGGCAATGCCCAATCCCGCCTTGTGGCGAAGCCTGAAAGAAGCAACGAAGGCGGCAAGCGAGATCGCCCATCAGCAAGGCGCCGTTATTGCTCAGGCAGAGGTGCTTCAAACGGCCCCGGTAACAGCCTCGACGCAGGACGTTCTAGCCGTGCCGCTGGCTGTCGAACCCCAGGTGACGCCCCGTGCCCGGGTCGGTGAAATTATCCTGTTGTCGCTGATCGCCCTTGGTGAAGGCGGCCCCGCACAGGCCGGACCCATCGTCCTGAGCCAGGTTATGCAGAGCCTGAACGTGATCGGCCTTGAAGAGGAAGTCCGCGCCCTCGCTTTGGAAGCGGCGGTCGCGGCGGGGTTGTAACTTGTGAAAGCCCAGCCGTCTCGCCACGTTGAAAGCTTCCTCGAGATGCTCAGCGTCGAACGCGGGGCGGCGCAAAACACCATCGAATCCTACGCCCGGGATTTATCCGACTTTCAAAGCTTTACGGTAGCCCGCAAGCGACAGCCTGAAAATGCCGATAGTGATCTTATTCGCGGTTATTTGAAGAAACTTTCCGGACGCGGCATGGCGTCCAGCACCAGTGCCCGAAGGTTGTCGGTGCTGCGCCAGTTCTTCCGCTTCCTGCACAGCGAAGGGGTGCGCATTGATGACCCTTCAAGCGCAATCGATAGTCCGCAAAAGGGACGTTCGCTGCCAAAGTATCTAAGCGAAGATGAAGTTGAGCGCCTGTTGATGGCGGCGCAGCGGCGACCTGGAAGCGAAGGCTTGCGGTTGCAGGCGATGCTTGAATTGCTCTACGCGACGGGTCTCAGGGTGTCGGAACTTGTCGGCTTGCCGCTTGCCGCCATAAGCCGGGATGGACAGATGCTTATCGTCCGGGGCAAGGGCGGTAAGGAAAGAATGGTTCCGTTCAGCGAACCGGCGCGTCTGGCCATCGAAATGTACAAGGAAGTCCGCGAGAGTTTTTTCGCCAAGGGCCGTAAAGCCCAGGGGCAACCCTGGTTGTTCCCCTCACGGGCCAAACAAGGCTATTTGACGCGGGCCCGTTTTGGACAGTTGATGAAAGAACTGGCCATCGATGCCGGAATTGAGCCACAGCGGGTTTCGCCGCATGTCCTGCGTCATTCTTTCGCCAGCCATCTCCTCGCCCATGGTGCCGACTTGCGTTCCTTGCAACAGATGCTCGGACACGCTGACATCACGACGACACAAATATACACTCATGTTCAGGAAGAGCGTCTGCGTCAGCTCGTCAACGACGTTCATCCGCTGGCTAAAAAATAGGAATTTGGTCAGGAGCGTCAGGTAGGAACTATAACTTTCGCCTGCAACAGGCGCTCGACAATGAGCCGCATCAAGTAGAGGCTGACCCGCGGGTGCCTGGCATACAGCCCCAACATCGCTTCGTACGAAAGGGTATGGGTGGTGCATTCTGTTTCGCATATGGCGCTACAGGTACGCGAAGCCTCAGGCGTGAAAACACCGAGCTCTCCAATTACCTCGCTACTGCCCATGCGAAGGTTCATTTCATTGAGCAAGATGGTCCCGGTTTCGATGATATACAGTTTGTCTGGCGCGTCGCCCTTGTTGAACAGAGACGTGCCAGCTTTGTGCTTTTCAAAATGTGCATATTTGCGGATCAAAGGCAGGACATCTTCTTCTTCGGGCAAGGGCTTGCCGATTAGCGCCCGCATCAACGCCTTTCGTCTTTTAAGGACACGAATTGCCAATAAGATCGTTATTGCTGAGCCCGTCAGCAAAATAGCCCAGCTCCCAAAATAGGCTATTTCAGTTGATATATGGTAAGACATAATGGTTCCCCCCAAGGATGTAATACTTGCTTCCCCAAAATCGTTCTCCCCAGCAAACGATCAACGCTGTGCGGTATAGACAAGGCAGTATGAATATTACATGAACACGCTTGTGTTCAGGCTTTGCGGGCGCGCTTGTTGCCTTAAAAAATAATTATGGACTAGTTGGTCCAAAATAGTTATAAATGTCCCAGATTTTATAATGAAGCTTGGATTTAACATGGCAAGACCCAGAGAATTTAACGAAAAAGTTGCTATGGACCGGGCCTTGCAAGTGTTCTGGGATAGAGGTTATGAGGCGACGTCTTTGTGCGATCTGACAGGGGCCATGGAAATATCAAAAAGCAGTTTCTATGACACCTTTTCAAGCAAGCATGACTTGTTTTTAGCCTGCCTGGATTTGTATTCCGATACGCAAAGAAAATGGGTGTTGAGCGTTCTGGAAGGCGAGAGGCCAGCCCGGGAGTCAATCGCATCGGTGTTCGAATTTGTCATTGATACGGTGATCGAGGATGGCGACCTCAGGGGATGTTTCCTTGGTAATTGTGCGGTTGAAGTCGGCCAGCATGACCCGGCGGTGGCAAAACGTGTCACTGCCGGATTGGAATATTTCACCGGCGCTTTTGAACGGACACTGAAACGGGGCGTAAAAGATGGTCAGTTCACGGCCATTGAGGATATCCGTTCTGTCGCCACTTTTCTGGTCAGCAGCCTCAACGGCCTCAGAATTACAGCCATGGCCAGTCCCGACCGTAAAAAGTTAGAAGGGGTTGCCAAAATTATGATGTCCAATATCCACTGATTTTTTTTACCTATTTTGGACCAATTGGTCCGTAACCGACGGAATTTCACCGTCTCACTCCAGAGGAAACTAAAAATGAATATCGAAAATTCTATAGCCTTTGTTACCGGCGCCAATCGCGGTATCGGCCTGGCTTTTGTCGAAGGATTGCTGGCTGGCGGGGCTCGTAAAATTTATGCCGCCGTGCGTGATCCGGCTGCGATTGCTGCTCTTGCCGATCTTGACCCAGGGCGTGTCGTACCGGTTCCGCTGGATGTCACCAAGCTGGACATGGTGCGGGCGGCGGCGGCAAGCCACAGCGATGTTACTTTGCTGGTCAACAATGCCGGAATCGCCAAATTTGCCGGGCTTGTCGCCGATGGTCACGGGGATGCCGCGCGTGATGAGATGGAGACGAATTATTTCGGAGCGTTAAACATGATCAGGGCATTTGCACCTGTATTGGCATCTAACGGCGGCGGTGCAATCATCAATATGGCGTCGATTGCCTCGTTGGTGAATTTTCCGGTACTGGGATCGTACAGCGCCTCAAAAGCGGCTGTTCATTCCATGGTTCAGGGTGTCAGGTCGGAACTGGCGATTCAGGGAACGCATGTGCTGGGGGTTTATCCCGGTCCCGTCGATACGCGCATGGCGGAGCCCTTCCCTATGGAGAAAACGTCACCCGCCGACGTGGTCAATGACATCTTCGAAGCGTTGGAAGAAGGGCTAGAGGACGTCTTTCCAGACAAAACCGCAAGGGAACTGCATGCCGGTTTGTTGGGCGATCCCAAAGCGGTGGAAAAACAGGTCGGTGAAATGATGCCGCAATAACGACTGGCTCGGCCCCTTCTGCTGAAAGTGAGCAGGAGGGGTCGGCTTAGCCCAAGATGCGTTGCATTAACCAATTGGCGTTTCTGAGCAAGCGGGCGTCATCGTCGCGCGGTCCAATCACCTGAACCCCGAGCGGTAGACCGTTGGCGCCTTCCATCAAGGGCAGGGTGATCGAAGGCACTCCGCAATAGGTCGCGAGAGTGTTGAATATGGGGCTTCCGGTAGCTTCCAAGCCGAGCGGTGCCTCGCCGGTGGTCGCCGGGGTGATGATGATGTCATAGTATTCGAAGACCATATCAAGTCCGGAATTCAGCAAATCCTGACCATCGATGGCGGTGTTGTAATCGACGGCGCTGACTTTTTGGCCGAATTCGATCATTTGGCAAAGGGTGTCGGTCAGCTTGTCTTTTCCCTTGTCGTAATAACCGGCGTAGTTTTTCGCCAGATCCGCATTCATGATATTGCGGTGCATGGCCACGACGTGGTCGAAAGGCTCCGATAACGGTAAATCACGGCAGTCATCGCCGAGAAGATCGACCAGTTCTTCAAACGCTTCCTGGGTTGCTGCGTCGGCCTGATCCCATACCGCCGTCTTGGCAAAGGCGACCATAGGCCGCATCGGCGGTTCCGTGGCAAGTGTTTCCAGCAGCGCCGGACAGGCGCGGGCGCGGGTCGCGGTGTCGCTGGGATCATAAGCGACCAATGCTTCGGTTATTAAAGCGATGTCTTCAATAGAACGGGCAAACGTTCCAATGGTGTCCAGTGGTGATGACGCCGTCAGAACCCCGGTTCTGGGGATCAGTCCATGGGTCGGCTTGAAGCCCATGATGCCGCAATAAGATGCCGGTCTGATCATCGATCCATTGGTTTGAGTGCCAATGGCCAACGGCACCATAAATGACGCCACCGCCGCCGCAGAGCCGCTGGAGGAGCCGCCGGGCGTATGGGCGGAATTATGAGGGTTTGTGGTCTTCCCCGGTCCGAAGACGGCCAGTTCGGTGGTTACCGTCTTGCCCATGATGACGGCGCCGGCTTCTTTAAGCAGGCTGACGACTGTGCAGTCTTCATGTGGTTGGCGTCCGCTATCGAGGACGGTGCCGTTTTCCGTCGGCATGGACTTTGTGTCGAAGATATCTTTGACGCCGACGGGAATGCCATGCAACGGCCCCACCGGGCCACCTTTGGCGCGTTGGGCATCAAGCATGCGAGCCTGATCGAGGGCGTGTTCAGGTTTTAATGTCGCCCATGCCTGAATTTCGTCATCGACTTGATCGATCCGCGCCAGGCAGGCCTTGACCAATTCTTCGGATGTGATCTCACCATCGCGTATTTTGCGCGTCGCCTCGGTGGCGGAAAGTTCTATCAATGTCATGTGCGGAGTGCGCCCCTACGCATCATCTTTATGAGTCCCGTTCTCGTAGTTCTCTATTTTCTTGCGGATGCATGTATCCCAGAAGTCATAGGCTATCAGCGGCAGAACAATGAGACAGATCACCCAAAACGGCAGGCCACCCCAAAACCCGGCGGCCCCGGAGCTTATGCTGTGGGCCAGTCCCAGAACAAAGGCAGAGACCAGTATTGATCCGATCAATCCGGATATTTTATTAACAAGCGCAGCAGACATGATTCTCTAACTCCTAATACCCGCTTTTAAGGGATGTATTTGCCGAATAAGGCATCTGGCAGCCACAGGGCAATGCCCGGGTACTGATACATCAGGACCATGGTCGCTATGACGATGGCCAGATAAGGCATGATGCCTTTGAAAATATCCATCAATTCAATGACGTTTCCTAAAACCCCCTTTAGGTAATAAGCGGACATCGCCATAGGTGGGGTCAGGAACGATGTTTGCAGGTTAAGGGCCACCAACATCGCGAAGAAATAGGGATTGACGCCAAAAGTATCGAGCATGGGCAGGAAGATCGGTACGAAAATGATCAGGATTTCGGACCATTCCAGGGGCCACCCGAGAAGGAAGATAATGGCCTGCACCATGACCAGGAACTGCCAGGGGGCAAGCTGGAAACCAAGGATGAAGTGTTCTATGATTTCGTGACCACCAAGGTATGAGAACACTGACGCGAAGGTCCATGATCCGACAAACAGCCAGCACACCATGGCCGTCGCCTTGGCCGTCAGGTAGACGGAATCCTTAAGCATCGTCCAGTTTAGCGAACGGTATAGCGCTGCCAGCACCAGTCCGCCCAAGGCACCCATAGCTGCGGCTTCTGCAGGTGTCGCAAGGCCACCCAGAATGGAACCAAGGACGAGCATGATAAGGGCCGTCAAGGGAACGAAAGAGGTCAGAAGTTGCCAGTAGACGACGCGCCTGGGGGGAACGTCCTCGGCGCGTGGTTTCGGTGCGATCGACGGATTAATGATGACCCGGACAATGACGTAGACAATGTATGATCCGGCCAGCAGGAACCCAGGAAACACGGCAGCCGCGTAAAGACGCAAGGGCGACAATTCAGCAATCGCCGCATAGACGATCAGCATGATTGAGGGCGGAATAAGGATACCAAGCGTTCCGCCGGCACAGATCACGCCAGCTGCGAAGCTCTTGTCATAATTGGCCTTGGCCATGGCCGGATACGCGAGTAATCCCATCAAGGTGACAACTGCGCCGACGATGCCGCTGGCCGTTGAAAATACGGCGCAGGTGATCAAGGCCGCAATGGCCATGGATCCCGGTAAGTTACGAGCCGCCATTTGCAGCGCATAGAACAGCTTGTTGACGATGTTGGCGCGTTCGACCACATATCCCATGAACAGGAACAACGGGATCGCAACCAGCGTATCGTTTTCCATCACAGAATAAGTATTCTGGTTCAGCAGATAGAAAATATTGTTGTTTAAGACATCGGCGATTGTATGAACGCTGCCAACATCAAAATAAGCGTAATAGCCAAAGCCAACGCCCATGGCCAGTAGCGTGAAGGCGACGGGAAACCCGAACAATACCATCACGATGAAAAGGGATAGCATCAGAATTGCTACTTCAGGGTTTGTCATCCTGGCGGATACTCCGTCTCAACACACATGTTTAAATAAAGGGGGTTATTCGAGTTCAAGTTTACTCGCCTGACCTTGTAAGATGTCTTCCGTTTCCTGGGAATCTTCCAAACGCGGCAGCCAGGTATTGGTTTTTATTGCCAGATAGCAGCGCATGCATTCGGCAATACCCTGGGCGATGAACAAGGCACCGGCCAACGGGATCAGGGTTTTAAAGAAGTAAATTTGAATGCGGGCTGGACTGTTCCAGCTGACCTCATGATAGCGCCATGAATCACTGGCGATTTCCCAACCGAACCAGAACAAGGCCAGCATACCTGGGAAAAAGAAGACGATATACAAAAGCATATCCACGCGGCCCTGCCAGCGCGGTGGCAGGAAGCGGTAGATCACATCGGCACGCACATGGGTGTCCTGGGCGAGGGCGTAAGGGCCGGCCATCAGAAACAGTGCGCCATACATCTGTATCATCATGTCGAATGCCCAGACGGTCGGTGCGTTGAGGACGTAACGGACGAAAACTTCATAAGCGACCGAAAAGGTCAGGATAAGAATACACCAACCAAAAGCGCGGCCAATCCAGATGTTGAAGCTTTCGATGGCATGAATAAATGACGTCACGGCTTAGTCTCCTGCCTCTATATGGCTCGTGGATAGAATTTAACATATGAAGACGCAAGGGCTTCATATCTTAGATTGTATCTACTTGGCTAGATATGAGAGGGACAGCCGCTAGGCTGTCCCTCCATAACTGGTCTATTTTGCGAAAAGAAATCGCAAAAATAACGCTTTAGATCAACCGAAGTGATGCTTGTAAGCGATGCCGTAATCAGGCTGGTTGAGCAGCAGGTAGTCCATAACCTTCTTGGCGTAGACTTTCTGCGATGCAACCACCTTGGCGAAGAACGGATCTTCTTTCGAAATCCGGTCAACAACGACATCCCATGCATTCAACTGATCCTTCATGACGGAATCCGGTGTGCGGTAGACGTTGACACCATGGTCCTTCTTCAGGCTGATCAGATCATCGGCATAACGAAGGGTGTTGTTCCAGTAGAAGTTCGAGTTCTCGGCTTCAGAAGCATAGCGCAGAATGTGCTGTTGTTCCGAAGACAGGGAATCAAACTTCTTCTTGTTGAAGGTTACTTCGAAGCATTCCTGGGACTGATGGAAACTGGCCAGGTGGTAGTGCTTGGAAACGTCCTGCATGCCAAAGTCTTTGTCCGAGGTCGGGTTGTTGAACTCGGCGGCATCGATCAGGCCGCTCTTCATGGCCGGTTGGATTTCGCCACCGGGCAACTGAACAACGGACAAGCCCATTTCGTTCATAACGTCGGCAGCCAGGCCAACGGTACGGTATTTCAGGCCCTTCATTTGCGCAGAGCTCGTGATGTGCTCCTTGAACCAACCCAGCGGTTGTGCAGGCATCGGGCTGTTGAAAAAACTGACCAGATTAAGGCCAAGGCTTCCCATCAACTCGTTGAAGAGTTCAACGCCACCGCCATAGTGAATCCAGCCGAGCATTTCCTGCGCCGACCAGCCAAAGCAAGGGCCGGTGCCGAACAGGGATGCCGCAGGCGATTTGGAATACCAGTAAGCGGGCACGTAGTGTGCGCCATCAAGGACACCGCGGTGAACGGCATCTTGCATCTGGCTGGTTTTAACAACTGAGTTAACCGACAACAGATCAATTTTCAGATCCTTGCCGGCCATGGCGTTGACACGCTCAACGTAGCTTTTGGCGTTCTCAAGGAAAATGCCGCCGCCCCAGGCCGCCTGTACCTTAAGAACGGTCGGGGCTGCCGTGGCAATGTTTGGCATCGCTACTGCGGCTGCGCCAGCAGCAACGGTAACCGCACCGGTTTTTAGAAATTTACGGCGCGAATTAATGGTTTTCGACATGTTAGAAACTCCTCCCAAAGTTATTTCGGACCTTAGTGCTCCGAAACTAAAAAATACCCTCGATCCGACAAATTAAGGCTGTAAACGTTTGCTTAAAGCCCGGTAACGTGTCGAATTCTTTAGACTGATCCTCAATCCACAAAGGCCTAGTGAAAGAACTTTGGGATGGATGAACCACGACAGGATTGTAATTTCCGGTATTTTAAATATTACCGCAACAACGATCTCGCATCGTGGGAAGTGGTGAGATTGTTGTTTTATTACAAGGGGCAAAGTATACTCCAAAACAGGACTAAATTGGAAATAATCTGCGACTTTGATTTTTAATTGTCATAATTCCATCATATTATAAACCGCCGTAGGCTTTCTGAGGGTCAGGCGACACGGTCCCCAGGTTCTTTGCCAGCGAAAAAGGCATCAAGGTTGTCCAACGCTCGAAAGCCCATGGCGTCACGCGTGTCTTCGGTGGCGCTGCCGATGTGGGGTAACAAGAAAATATTATCCAAGGCGCGGTAATCGGGATGAATATCCTCGGGCTCCCCATTGAAGACATCCAGGCCAGCCGCCCTGATTTTGCCGGATTTTAGAGCATTGATTAGCGCTTGATCATCGACGACCCCGCCCCGCGCCGTGTTGATGACGATGGCGCCATCCGGCAGCAGAGCGATCCGCTCGGAATTCAAAAGGCCGTTGGTTTGCGGTGTCGCCGGGCAATGGATCGACAGCACATCGCAATTGGGCAGCAAGGCCTCAACCGTTTCATAATATGTCGCCCCGGCCTCCTGTTCATCTGACAGGCGAGAGCGATTGTAATAATGGATGTCCATATCAAAACACCGGGCCCGCCTGGCGGTGACTTGCCCGACCCGACCCATGCCGATGACGCCGAAGCGCTTGCCAGTGACCTGCGCGCCGACCATGAAACTTGGTGACCAGTCGCGCCATTGGCTGGCACGGACCATGCGGTCGCCTTCGCTGGCCCGTCTGGCTGCGCCGAGCATCAACAATATGGCGATTTCAGCGGTGGCGTCGGACAAAACATCAGGCGTGTTGGTGACGATGATACCCTTGTCCCTGGCCGCGTCCAGGTCGCAGTGGTCGACGCCGACGGAAAAGTTGGCGATCACCTTGATGTTTGCGGGCAGCTTGGCGATCAGTTCGGCAGTCATTTTTTCGGTATGGCAGGGCAAGATGGCATCGGCCTCGCCGGAAAGAGTGACAAGCTCTTCAGCGCTGTAAAGTTTGTCTGTGGGATTGAGGATGGGCGCATAGTCCCTGGTCAGGCGTGCTTCGACGGCCTCGGGTAGCTTGCGGGTGACAAGGATGACGGGTTTGGTGTTGTTCATCAGCGGGTTTCATTTCCGGGTGTGGGTAGATCAATGTCCGAAGGTTGCCTGCCGCCTAGGTCGTTGGTGATATCCTGGCAGGTCTTGCTGACAAGCTCGCCCAGGGAAGGGATGCGTTCATAAGAGATTCGCGTCGTTGGACCCGATACCGATACGGCCGCAAGCGGTCCACCGTTCTCATCGTAAATGACTGATGCGACGCAGCGCATGCCGACGGATTGTTCTTCATCGTCGATGGCGTACCCGCGGCGTTTAACGTCTTCGAGCTCGTTCATCAATGACGGTGTATAGAGATTCGATGTGTCACTTGAACCGGTCATTTGGTGCTGGGTGATGCGATTGCGGTCAACGTCGGGCATGGCGGCAAGGATAGCCTTGCCGACGGCGGAACAGTGAAGCGGCGCCCGCGAACCGGGGCGTACGAAGGCGCGGACAATTTCGCGGCATTCGACCTGCGCAAGATAGACAATTTCCTCCTGGTCATGGGTTGCCAGGTTGACCGTCTCGCCAGCCTGATCCATCAAATGGCGCATGAAAATCTTGGCCAGGGGTACGAAGTTCCTGGACCGTGCGAAGGTGTTGCCGACAACGAAAGACTGAACCCCGATTGACCATAAGTTTGATGCCCGGTTAAAACGCACGAAACGACGATTTTCCAGTGTCGTCAGAAGGCGGTGGGTTGTCGACGTCGGCAGTTCGCATAGACGCGCCAGTTCGGTCAGGGTCAGGCCGCCATCATATTCTGATAGTATCTCCAGAATGATCAGGGCGCGAGTCAGGGATTGCACCTGGGGGCTTCTTTCAGCACCAGATTTTGGTGCCTTGTCTGGCTTTTTATATGACGCGGTGGCAGGCTTTGCGAGTTGGTTCACAGTGTTCTCCGTGCTGAAATTAGGTCCGGTAATATACATAGGGTCCCACATTGTGGAAACCTATTCCTATTTAATTGACAGATCGAGGTGGTGGGAATAGATGAATGCTAACCCAGCAATCAGCTTGGAATGTTCTTTTCAAATATTTTCAATGGAGACGGTTATGAGTTTCACCATCGTAGATCAATGCCCGGCGCGCCTGAATCGTTCCGAATTGGCGGTTCCGGGTTCCAACCCGAAATTTCTTGAAAAGGCGGCTGTAGGCGACGCAGATGTTGTTTTTCTCGACCTGGAAGATTCTGTTGCTCCCGATGACAAGGAACAGGCGCGCAAGAACATCATCGCGGCGCTGAATGATCTTGATTGGGGCACCAAGACCGTGTCCTTGCGTATCAACGGTCTGGATACTCATTATATGTATCGGGATGTCGTTGATGTGGTTGAACAAGCGGGTCCCCGGCTGGATCTGATTATGATTCCCAAGGCTGGCACAGCGTCGGATATTTATGCCCTTGATATGCTGGTTACCCAGATCGAGCAGGCCATGGGTTATAAGAAGCGCATCGGCTTCGAGATGATTATCGAAACGGCGCTGGGCATGGCCAATATCCATGAGATAGCCGCCGCCAGTCCGCGTAATGAATCGCTGCACTTCGGTGTCGCTGATTATGCCGCCTCGACCAAGGCCCGGACCACCGTCATCGGTGGCCCTAATGCCGATTATGGGGTGCTGACCGATACCGATGTGGACGGAAACCGCGATTATCACTGGGGCGACATGTGGCACTATGCCGTGGCCCGTATGGTTGTCGCCGCGCGCGCTAACGGTTTGCGTCCTATTGATGGACCGTTCGGTGATTTCTCCGATGCCGCTGGTTACGCCGCACAGGCGAACCGTTCGGCGGTTTTGGGTTGCGAAGGCAAATGGGCGATCCATCCAAGCCAGGTCGCCCAGGCCAATGACCTGTTCACGCCGTCAGAGGCGGAAGTCACCAAGGCCAGGCGTATCTTGGAAGCTATGGAACAGGCACAGAAAGAAGGTAAAGGTGCGGTCGCCCTTGACGGTCGTCTGATCGACATCGCTTCAATCAAGCAGGCCGAAGTCCTGATCAGGAAGGCCGAGGAAATCGCCGCCGTCGGCTAAGCCGGAAATTACAGTTATAAAAAAAGCGGCATCTATGGGGGCCGCTTTTTTTTGTCAAAAGGAATAATGAGGTTCCGGGTTTGTTTTTTTCAGGTAGTTTGCAGGATTGAATGACTTGATCTCAGGGGACTGGCCTTTGAAATAAGGTTCATGTTTTAAAGATAACAAAGAGTAATGCGAACGACCTACAATTACGGATTTCCAAATTGGAAGACGAAAATGCCCGTTCCCAGTTGATCAAGGTATCCAAGTAAAAGCTTCCAGCAAAAGAACAGGGATTAAATGCTAATATACCGACCATGGATTGGATTGGTTGGCTCGTCAGGTATAAATATCCCGTTCATTAAATGCTTGCCGGAGGCTGGACCAATACCTAGATTGTTTAAAGGGGTAATGGCTACTGGAGAATTAAAATGAATTATCGAGAGAAGGTAATCAATAGAAGATCATTCGTTAAGTATTTGGGAGTGGCGGCAGTCGCTTGCCCAACTTGCATGGCTGCGGCAGGTGCCCTTGCCAGCGAGACCAAAGCGACCGGCGAAGGTGCCAAGAAGGCTGCGCACGGTAGCGCCCATTGGAGTTACGAAGGCGCTGAGGGGCCCGAAAACTGGAGTGGACTGTCGCCCAAATACGGGGTTTGCGGTCAGGGGTTCCAGCAATCTCCCGTCAACTTGGCCGGTGAAATATCTTCAGGACTCGGGGGCATTAGCGTTAATTACAATCGCATGCCTCTGCGGGTCGTCAACAACGGCCACACTATTCAGTTAAATTGCGATCCGGGAAGCGGTATTACCCTGGACGGTGATAAATTTGCACTGCTGCAATTCCATTTTCATCATCCCAGCGAGCACGCAGTGGATGGTCACCGTTTCCAGATGGAGGCCCATTTCGTTCACGCCTCAAACGACGGGCGCCTTGCTGTTCTGGGTGTCTTTATCGAACCGGGAATGGAGAATTCACTTCTCGCCCCGATCTGGGATGCCATGCCGATGCAGGCTGGCCCGGAAAACAAGGTCGCCTCAACGATGATCCAGCCAGAAGACCTGCTGCCCACTGATCGGCGTTATTTCCGCTACATGGGTTCGTTGACCACGCCGCCGTGTTCACAGATCGTCAACTGGTCTGTTTTCCGCCAACCGGTAAGGGCTTCAAGCCGTCAGGTCGGCAAGTATGCTTCTTTGTTCCCGATGAACGCGCGCCCCTTGCAGTCCCTGCACCGCAGGCTTCTGCTGGGTAGCCAATAAGCGCCGCGTATCTGAGGGAAATCAATAAGATTGACGGAGTAAAATTCAGATGTTTAATAACATTAAAATCAAAGTGAAGATCGCCATGGGTTTCGCCGTTGTGTTGGTGATTTTGGCAATCGTTTCCGGCCTTGCGTATTTTAATTTCGTCAAGGTCAGCCATGAAATGGAATCATATGCCCAGGTCGTCGAAGGCGCATCTGGGGCGGCTGGAATTGAATCGAAGTTTCTCATCATGGTCCGCCATGCCCGTGAATTCGCCAACTCGGGTCATGAAGACGATGCCAAGATGGTCCATGAAATAGCTTCTTCACTGGAAGAAGAAGTTTCGACCCTGGCGGGGCAAGAGGAAAACCCGGAGCACAAAGCGCTCCTGGAAGAAATGAATTCCGGAATTGCCAGGTATATTGAAAAATTCTCCGAAGCGGAGAAGCTCGAAAATCATTTTAATGCATTAATCATCGATAAGATGGAACCAGAGGGCATCAAGATCAAAGAAGATCTCGATAAGATGTTCAAGGACATGGTTGCTGCCGGTAACACTGACGCAAGCATCTATATTAACACAGCCCGCGAACATGTGCTGACGGCCCGCTTATATGCCAACATTCTGATTGGCCGCCAGGATGATAGCTTTGGCGAAAAGGCCAAGATGGAATTCGAGGAATTACATACGGTGCTTGGTTCCCTTGGCAAGAGTATCAAAAGCGAAGATGACAAGAAAATTTTTGCAAAGGTCGAGGAACTAGCGGTTGATTATGAGAAAACCGTAGAAAAAATCCACGAAGATGAAACTCAAATACGTAATCTCATCGATGGAGAAATGGCGACAAATTCCAAGAAATTGCTCGAAAGCGCGACCTGGCTACTCGATAGTGCCCATGCGGAAGAAAAGGTAATTGAAGAAGATACCATGTCTACCGTCACCACTGCCGAATCTACGATGCTGATTATTGCATTGATTGGGTTTGTGGTCGGGTTGATTGTTGCCTGGCTTATTGGCAATGGCATTTCCAACCCGGTCGTCATGATGACCAATTCCATGGGTGTGCTGGCCGGTGGCGATCTGGAAACTGAAATTCCAGCCCAGGATCGCGGCGATGAGATCGGTGAAATGGCAACAGCGGTGCAGGTGTTCAAGGAGAACGCCATCCGTGTCAAGCAGATGGAAGCCGAAGCGGCTGAACAGGAAAAACAGGCCGCTTTGGAAAAAACCCGGATGATGAACCAGATGGCCGATGACTTCCAGTCCAGTGTCGGCGGTGTCGTGCAAACCGTTTCTTCTGCCTCAACTGAATTGCAGGCTTCGGCCCAGTCGATGACGGCTATTTCTGAGGAGACTTCGGCCCAGGCGACGGCGGTGGCCGCGGCTTCCGAAGAAGCTTCGACCAACGTTCAGACTGTGGCCTCGGCGGCTGAGGAGCTGTCCAGTTCGATCAGCGAGATCAGTCGTCAGGTTCAACAATCGACGCAAATTTCCGGTACGGCGGTCTCCGCGGCCCAGAAGGCCGATGAAATGGTCCAGGGACTGGCCATGTCGGCGCAGAAGATCGGCGAGGTTGTCGAAATGATTACCGACATCGCCGATCAGACCAACCTGTTGGCATTGAACGCGACTATTGAAGCGGCCCGTGCCGGTGACGCGGGTAAAGGCTTCGCGGTGGTTGCATCCGAAGTCAAGAACCTGGCCAATCAGACCGCTAAGGCGACTGAGGAAATCGGTAGTCAGATTAGTGAAATCCAGGGTGCAACCGAGGAATCGGTGAAGGCTATTCAGGGCATCACCAAGACCATCAGTGAGATCAGCGAGATCGCTTCGGCCATCGCCGCTGCGGTCGAGGAACAGGGGGCTGCGACTTCTGAAATCGCCCGCAATGTCGAGCAGGCAGCACAGGGCACAGGCGAGGTGTCGTCCAATATTCAGGGTGTCACCCAGGCTGCGGCAGAAGCAGGCTCGACCTCGACGGAGGTGCTCGGTGCAGCTAACGAACTGTCCGAGCAGTCTGAGTTGTTGAAGGCCGAGGTCGACAAATTCATGAACCAAGTCCGCAAGGCCTGATCTTCATGGCGACAGTCTACGATTTTGCCAATTTCCGCACCGTCCGTCATTTGAGGAAGCATTCTCAAATGGCGGGCGATGCGGCGTGCAAAACACGTGTCCTGAATGAGATGTTGGATACCATCACAAGACTGCTGCTACGGAACAAAAGAGTCTTATCGAATGTTGATGCCAACCTTGAACTTCATCAGACAACGCTAGAAAGAAGTGTCGAATTTACAAACCTTTGCGAAATGGCTTGGGAGCTGGATGATGTTGATAAGATGACAGACTGTTATAAAAAGCTTTCAAGAAACAAAGGACTGGGTTGCGTTGGTAAATACTAAATTCGCCCCTTTAGAACGGGGACTTGCCAAGGCCAGACGTATTCTTGGAGTCATGGAACAAGCACAGAAGGAAGGCTTGGTCTATGAGGTGGGGAAAATTTCCGCCTTCGGTTGAGCGATGGTGACTCCAACTTTAAAAATTAACGGCGCTTTCGGGCGTCGTTTTTTGTCGGTAAGACCATGCGCAGGGCAGGAAGAGGCTTGCTTAGCGGTAGACGTGCTCCAGGTGTGGGTTAAGTTCTCCAGAAATCCGGGTCGAGGGCGACAAGAAGAACAAGAACTTCCAAACGCCCGGCCAGCATTGCAAACGTCAACACCCATTTTGCAGCATCAGGCAAGGATTCAAAATTACCGGAAGGGCCGATAATAGATCCCAATCCTGGGCCGACATTGGTAATCGCGGTGACACTAGCTGAAAATGCTGTGACAATATCCAGTCCCAAAAAGGAAAGAATGACCGTAATTAAAGTAATCGTGGCGACAAAAACAGAAAGAAACGCAAGCACCGATAAGGGGACGTCATTGGGCAGGGCGCGACCATTATACTTTAAAGGTAACATCCGGTTGGGCGAATACAATCGTTTAATATGCGCCCGGATAACCATGATAAGGATTTGAAAACGATAGATTTTGATGGCCCCTGCTGTCGAGCCAGAGCAGCCGCCTACAAACATCAAAACCAAAAACACGCCGACAGCCCCGGGTCCCCAAGCCGTATAGTCTTCTGTGGTAAATCCTGTTGTCGTCACAACAGAGGTAATATTAAAGGACGTCAAGGTCAGCGCCTCAAAGGGGTCAATTTCGCGTTGCGTCATAAGCCAAAAAGCCATCGCAAAACTGGCGGTGACCAATAAGGTAAGGAACCCTCGAACCTGTTCGTCCGTGAATAAGGCGCGTACGTTGCCTAATGTTATTTTGACGTAGAGTAAAAACGGGATGGATCCGCAAATCATGAAGAAGGTTGCAGCCCAATGCAGCCGTGGATCTTTGAAATAGCCGAAAGAAGCGTCATGGGTGGAATAGCCGCCGGTTGAAAGAGTTGCCATTGCATGTGTAATGGCGTCAAATCCGGACATACCGAGCAGGTAGTAGGTGAGCGCACAGGCTCCTGTTAAAGTTATATAAACGTTACCCAGAAAAAGGAGCGTTTTTAGCATTGACGCCACTTTATCTTCAGAGGGACCCGAACTTTCAATTTTAAAGAGCTGCATTCCACCAACATGGAGGAACGGCAATATCAGAACGGCGATGGCAATGATGCCAATGCCACCAATCGACTGCAGGATTGCGCGCCAAAGCAGGATACCTGGTGGCATGGAATCCAATCCGGTAAGGATTGTTGATCCCGTCGTGGTAATGCCAGATACGGACTCAAAGACGGCATCGGTAAATCCAATCCCCATCCCCAAAAATGGAATAGCGCCAAACAAGGAAACCAGAATCCAGCCAAGGGTAATGACCAGATATGCTTGCCGAAATTGCAGTTTCAGGGTGCCCGGCGAATTAGTCGACAGGATAGTAACAATCCCGACGAAGCATGTAATTGCAACCGCTTGGGCAAAAACCTCCCAATCATTGTTATGGTAGGCAAGGTCCATAGCCGTTGGGATGAACAGCATAGCCCCTAGCCAACAAAGGACCCAACCCAAGATATGAAAGACGGTGCGTACATTAAACACAGGTATCTCCGCTAATATTTGCCGGCAACAATAAAGAAGATTCCCAACCTAACTAAGCCGCAGGGGCCTTGTCCTGAAAAATGGACGCTAAAGAATGAAAATGCTAGAATCATACTGCACGATGATAGATTTCTAGAACTTGATAAACTGATCTTTCATGATGACGTCTGCAAGACGTTTCTTTAAGTTACCGGCACACGAAGACTATGCTCTAGGGTCAGAATTCTTTTTTGCCTCTCGGCCATTGGCACTATAATGAGGGCAGAATTCAAGGCCTTGGTGAGGCTTGGGATTATCACACAAGCTCACACTGAAAAGAATATAGACGATGCATAACTATCTTGATTTCGAAAAGCCAATTGCCGATTTAGAAGGCAAAATCGAAGAACTTCGTCACCTTTCCAGTGACGGCGAGGTCAATATTGCCGACGAAGTGACAAAGTTGCAGGGTAAAGTCGATAAATTGCTGCGTCAGACCTACGCCAAGCTGACGCCGTGGCAGAAAACCCAGATCGCGCGTCATCCCGACCGACCGCACTCGGTTGACTATCTGGACGCCCTGATTGCCGATTTCACGCCCCTTGCCGGTGATCGCGCCTTCGCTGAAGACAAGGCGATTATTGGTGGTCTGGGGCGGTTTCGCGGCTCTTCGGTGGTTGTTATCGGAAATGAAAAGGGTGCCGATACCGATGACCGTGTGGCCCATAATTTCGGTATGGCGCGACCTGAAGGCTATCGCAAGGTGGTTCGTTTGATGGAACTGGCCGATCGCTTTAATTTGCCGGTCATTACCTTGGTCGATACGCCCGGCGCATATCCCGGAGTCGATGCCGAGGCGCGCGGCCAGGCTGAAGCCATCGCCCGCTCAATTGAAACCTGTTTCCAGATCAAGGTGCCGCTGATCAGCGTTGTTATTGGCGAAGGCGGTTCGGGCGGGGCCATGGCCATGGCGGCTGCTAATACTGTGTTGATGCTGGAACACGCCATTTATTCCGTCATTTCACCGGAAGGCTGTGCGTCCATCTTGTGGCGTAATGGGGAACAATCCAAGGAAGCCGCCGAGGCGCTCAAGCTGACAGCACAGGATTTGCTCAAACTTGGTGTCATAGAGGGTATTATTGATGAACCCATGGGCGGCGCTCATCGCAGTCCAGAGGCGACAATCAGCGCCGTCGGCGACGCCATTGACGGCAGTTTGCAGGATCTATCAGGCCTTGATGGCGGCGTCCTGAAAAGCAAACGGCGCGAAAAATTCCTCAAGATCGGCTCCCAATTACCCGAATAGCAATCACCGGTTTTTCAAGTAAGGGGCAAAATGTTGCAGTAGTTCTGGCACATCCGGGTTGAGGCTGTCCCATATTCGGGCTCCCTCTGGGTCGTTAGTGCGCAGGTAACGCAGGAAGCTGTCGCACTGTTTTTCCAACTGCTTCTTGAAATCGATCATGACGTTGGAAAATTTGTCCAGTTTTAGGCCCTGATAGGCCATTTCCTCGTATAGCCAGGCTTCGCATTCCATATCGATCAGGCGCATCTTGCCCCACCGCTTGTTCAAATGCTGAATGCCGTGACCGACCAGTTCATGGGCCATAACCGCAGCCAGTTCTTCAATCGGCCATTTGATACCATGGCGGCTGACGATAACCAGGAAAGTCGTGCCGGTGGAGCGTTTGTAGTAATGGGGCGAGAACAGGGCAACCTGGATTGAAGCCATGTTCGACATCTTGTCCGGATAACGTGGGTCGTAAACGATGGTCACCGGACCCGTCTTCTTCAACCGTTCAATTTGCGATTTGCTGAACGCCGACCCGTTTTCGATCAGGGCCAGGGCCTGGGCGATGATTTTCAACGCCTGTGCGGCATCAACAATGGGAACGTCGAAGCTGGCATCGGGAGGCGGGGTCAGGCCGATCAGGGAAATGCCATTGTATTTAGAAATCACCATGCCTGCTGTTGGGGTCTCCTCGCCAACAAGCGCCGAGGCTTGCTTTTGCGTCAGTGCGGAACCGAACGACGGCCACAGGGTCAGCAAGCATAGAAAAAAGACATGCGGAAGTTTGTTAATAAGCCGGTTCAACTTCCCTCTCGCCGCTTTCATTCTCTATTGCAACCGTCCAGCCGAAATCATCGAAGATGGCATAAAGCACCGGTACGACAATCAGCACCAGTGCCGTTGATGCCATCAATCCGAAACTAAGGCTGGTGACCAGTGGGATCAGAACCTGCGCTTGCAGGCTTTGTTCAAGCATCAACGGTAATACTCCGGCAATGGTTGTCAGCGATGTCAGCAGGACGGCCCGAAAACGCTCGCGGCTGGCCGACCTGGCAGCCTCTATAGGGGACAGCCCCTGGGCCCTTCTGATCTTGATGAAATGGACCAGCAGGATTGAATCATTGACGACGACCCCGGCCAGGGAGGCGAAGCCGATCATCGATGGCATCGACAGGTCCAACCCCATCAACAGATGCCCCCAGATCACACCTGTCAGGCCAAGGGGGATGATCGACATAATGATGACCGGCTCAATGTAGCTTTTAAACTGGAAGCTGAGCAGCAGGAAAACCCCGATCAGGCCGAGCCCGAAACCCCTGACAATGGATTTCCCGGTGCTTGAACCTTCCTTGACTTGTCCTTCGTAGGAAATACTGACGTCCGGGTGCTCTTCTAACAACGTATTAAGGAAACGACTGCGGGTATCGCTGATAATTTCGGCGACATTCGTAACATTGGTGTCAACATCACCTTGAATGGTCAGCGTGCGCCGGCCATCAACCCGGGCGATCCTGGCCCAACCCCTGTCGCGTTCCAAGGTGGCAACCGCCGCTAAGGGTACCTGGCTGCCGGTCTTGGTGGTCAGGGTAAAGTATTCCAGATCGGACAGTGAATTTCGATCAAGGGCTGAGAGGCGGACATCAATTTCCATGGCTTCCGAACCGACCTGGATGTCACTGACCGTGCGCCCGAAAAAGGCGGCCCGCAATTGGCTGGCAATGGTGCTGGCATCTAAACCAAGAGACAAGGCGCCGGGGCTCAAATGTAGGCGGATTTCAGGCTTTCCGGGGCGCAGATCATCATGCAGGTCGAGCACTCCCTGATAGGTGTTGAGCCAGCCTTGTAGGGCTTGAGAGACCGTCTTAAGTTCATCCAGGTCAGTGCCGTGCAGCCTGATGTCGATGGCTCTCCCGGCCGGGCCGTGGGCGAATTCGACGAAGTTGACATCCAGAACATCGCTTAAGGTTCCGCTTTCGGTACGCCAGTGATTGAGGATTTGCAAAAGTGTGAGATTGCGAATTTCCGCATCCAGCAGATCAACTGAAATGGTTGCGACATGGGGACCGGTCTCGTTGGCATCCATGTTATAGCCGTAGCGTATATTGATGTTTTCCACCAACGGGCGCTTGCCCGGTTGGCTGGGGGTGAATTCCTGATCGATGCGCTTTAAGGCGTCGGTGATTTTCTTGACCGTCGCTTCGGTGCGCGCAAGGGGCGTCCCCTGGGGCAAAAGGATGCGGGCTTCAATGAGATTTCCATCGATTTCGGGAAAGGCCAGGAATTTCAATCCGCCACCGGCGACGATAGCGATGGTGAGCAGGAAAAAACCCGTCATCAGGCCGATACTTAAATATCGCCACTCAACAGCCTTATCGACCAACCGGCCGACAATGCGCTGGCGCACCCAATCAAGGCGTTCTTCAAAACCCTTGCGGAACGCGGAAGGCTCTTTCGTCGCATGGCCTTTACCAGCATGGGCAAGATGATGGGGTAGGATCAAAAAGGCTTCGACCAGGGATACGCTTAAAGTGGCGATCAGGATTATCGGCAAGACCTTGAGCAGGGAGCCGATGGTTCCTTGCAGAAACATCAACGAGCCGAAGATGCAAACCGTGGTGATGTAAGAGGCGAAAACCCCCGGTGCGACTTGCTTGGTGCCCGCAATTGCCGCCTCGGTGAAGGATTCTCCCTTCTTTAAATGGGTAGAGATATTTTCCGACAACACGATAGCGTCATCCATCAACAGACCGACGGCGATCAAAAGCCCAACCATGGTAATCATGTCGAAGGAGAAGCCGAGCACAGACATCATGAAAATTGTCCCCAGGAACGAAATCGGCAGTCCCATGGCGACCCAAAACGAAAAGCGGAAGCTGAAAAATAGCCACATGGTCAGGAATACCAGGAACAGTCCCTGCAAACCGTTGTGGAGCAGCATGTTCAAACGGTCGCGGACGATAGTGGAAATATTCTGCGTTAGGGCAAATTCGACTCCTGGCGGGACAATCTGGCGTTGTTGCTCAACAAAGTCGGAAACGGCATCGACCACTTCCAGGGTGTCTTCCGTCTTTGTTTTGGTGATTTCCAGAATGGCGGCGCGTTGGCCATTAAAGATAATCTTATCTTCATCTAATTCGAAGCGGTCGGTGATATCGGCGATGTCGCCGAGGCGGATTTCCGAGCCGCTTTTGCCGGAAATAACGATCAGGTCGCGAAATGCGTCAACCGAACGGCGCTCGTCGGTGAAGCGGATCAGGGTGTTGCGTTCGGATTGTTCGATTGCTCCGGCGGGAAGGTCTATGCTCTGGCGCGAAATCACATCTGCAATATCGGCGATGCTGAGGCCCGATTGTCTGAGTGTTAAAGCGGGGATTTCTATTCTGATTTGGTGATCGGAAAAACCCTTGATGGTGACCTGGGAAATGGCATCCTTAAGCAGCATCTGGTCTTTAAGTTGTTCCGCGTAGGCCTTCAGGTGCGATGCCGACATGGGGCCTGCAACGGCAAGGGCGACGACGAAATCCGTGCGACCATTTTGGCTGATGACCGGGGCCTCCGTTGATTCGGGGAAACTGTCGATGGCTTCGACTTCGGTTTTTACGTCGTTCAAAAAACGGTCTATGTCGCTGCCTTCGCGCATTTTAAGGATTGCCGTTCCGACATTTTCCTGGGAATCACAGCGGGTTTCCTCGATCTCGCTAATGCGCTCGACGGCATCTTCAATACGTCCGCAAATAGCGCTTTCCACTTCAAGGGCGCTGGCCCCGGGATAAACGATGCGCACGGTGATTTTATCGGGCGGGATGTCGGGAAAGGTTTCGCGTTTGACCGATGGCGCCGCCGCCAGGCCGATAACGATAAAGGCGATCATCAACAGGTTCGCTGCCGTTGGGTGGGTAGCGAAAAAACGGATCATCGTACGAAGCCCCCGCCCTCGGCTTCTCTGGTCAGCATGGCGCTGGCTGCTTCATCTTGCGTCGCCTCAACCAACATGCCGGAAATGGCCGGAATGGGATCGGATATGATGATTGTCTCACCCGCCTTGAGTCCGTCCTTGATGACGCTGAAATCGGTTTGTGCGAAGGCGACCTCGACGGGCCTGATTTCAAGCCTATCCTCGGCGTTGACAATATAGACGTTTGAACCGTGCAGGCTGGATCGTGGAATGACGATCTGGCCGGGCCGCGCACGGCCTTTCAGTTCAACCTCGACAAACATGTTTTTGGTTAGTGGCGGCCTGGAACCGGGCAGGGCATGACGGTAAGGATCGTCAACCGCGACGATGATACCGGCGGTGCGGGTTTCCGGGTCGATTGTGTCGTTGATGCGGGTGAAACGGGCTGGCCATTGGGCGTTGACGGCGCTGGCGCGCAGTCGGACGACGGCTTCAAAGCCCAATAGGTCCGGCAGGCGGCTCATCATCCCGGCGGCGCTATCGGGCATGGCCGTGTGCGGCGGGATAAGGTTTAACAGCCGACCAATGGGAATCTGGGCGGTGACTTCGGCAAGTGCAATGTCGTCAGCAACGGCGAGAACTTGTCCTCGGCTCGTGTACTGGGTCGCCTCAACATTGACTTCAGCGATGCGGGCATCAAAGGGGGCCGTTATAACTGTTCGCTCCAGATCAATTCGTGCGGCTTCCAGTCGGGCCTGATTCTGGGCCCGTTGCGCGGCTAGTACATCGCGCGCGGCCGGTATCAGGTTCAGGGTATTGCGTAAGCTTTGGACGTTCAGGCGGCTTTTAAGGAAATTGCGTTCTTCCTGATCGACCGCAGATTGGGAAACCGTGCCCTGTTGTAGTAGTTTGCGTTTGCGTTCTAAATCTCCATTGGTCAGGGTCAGGCTACGCTGTTCGATTTCCAGGGATGCCTTGGTATTTTTCTCGGAACCGTTCTGTTCCTCGATCTGGGCGTTGATGGCGTGGATGTTGGCTTCGGCCTGGGTGATAGCAAGGCGATAGTCGGTCGGGTCGATTTTTAACAACACCGCGCCCTTGCCAATAATCGCACCTTTTTTCAAATCCGGGTGGATTTCAACGATTTTTCCGGCGACCCCGGCAACGGCCTGCCAGACCCGGCCGGGCTTAACAGTGCCATAACCGACGGCGCGCGGAATCAATGTCACTTCAGGCACGCTGATGACACGGACCCTGGCGGTTAATTCACGGGCTGGCAGTTGAACAGGGGATGGCCGGGTCTTGATGGCGATGGCAAGGACGAGGGCGCCGACAATAACCGGAACCAGAAAAAGCCAGAGACGACGCATAGCAAGAAACTGTTTCATCACTCACATATCCTTATTATTCAAGACGATACATGGTGTCTGCGAAAAAGGGAACTTACTGTTTAAACCTTGCCGTGGCAGTGTTTGTATTTTTTCCCAGATGCGCATGGGCAAGGGGCGTTTCTGGCCACTTTACCCCATGTAGCCGGATCATCGGGACTTTGCTCGGCCGAAGCCTGGCGGCTCCTGATCGGGGTGGCAAATGTCCCCGCCTGATCATCAGCCCTGCTGTCGCCGCCACTTTGGAAAGCCGGGTCTTCGCGGGTCTCGATCATTTCCTGTTCGCTGCGTTGGAACAAGTTCGCTTCCTCATTGGGCGACAATTGCAATTCGATGTGGGCCAGTACCTGAGTCAGTCGTTCGCGCAGGGAATTGAGCATTTCTTCAAACAAGTTGAAGGATTCCCGCTTGTATTCATTAAGTGGATCGCGCTGGGCGTAGGCGCGCAGTCCGATGCCCTGGCGCAAATGATCCAGGGTCAGCAAGTGATCTTTCCAGACCTGATCGAGCATTTGTAAAAGCAGGTTTTTCTCTACAGAGCGGATGATTTCGGGTCCGTAGTTGACGGTCTTTTCGGCGGCCAACCTGTTGGCCACGTCGTTCAGGCGTTCGCTAATTTCGGTGTCGGCAATGCCTTCTTCCTTTGACCATTCGGTAATCGGCAAATCCTTGCCGAAGATGCGCAGAACTTCTTCGTGCAGGGCGTCGGTGTCCCATTGTTCGGCGTAGGCTTTTTCTGGAATGCAGCGCTTGACCATGTCGTCGATGACCTGGGCGCGCATGTCCTCTATTTCTTCGGATACGTCCTCAGAAGCCATCAATTCCTTACGCTGTTCAAAAATGACCTTGCGCTGGTCATTCATGACATCGTCGAATTTAAGCAGATTTTTGCGAATTTCGAAGTTGCGGGCCTCAACCTTTTGCTGAGCTTTTTCCAGCGCCTTGTTGACCCACGGGTGAACGATCGCTTCGCCTTCTTCAAGGCCCAGCTTCTGCAACATGGTATCGATGCGTTCGGAACCGAAAATGCGCATCAGGTCGTCTTCCAGCGACAGGAAAAACTTCGACGCGCCAAGGTCGCCCTGACGCCCGGCGCGGCCACGCAGCTGGTTGTCGATGCGCCTGCTTTCGTGGCGTTCGGTGCCGATGATGTACAGGCCGCCGGCATCCAGCACTTCTTGCTTGCGGGATTTGATTTCGCTTGTAATTTGCAGCGTCATTTCGGCGATCTTGGCCTCGTCGGTGATCCCCTGAAGCTCTTCGGACAGACGCATATCAAGATTGCCGCCTAGCTGAATGTCGGTGCCGCGGCCTGCCATGTTGGTGGCGATGGTCACCGATCCGGGTTCGCCTGCCGTGGCGATGATGCTGGCTTCCTGTTCGTGGTGACGGGCGTTAAGGACGTTGTGCTCTATCTTGTCGGCTTTGAGCAAGGCCGAAAGGTGTTCGGATTTCTCAATGCTGACCGTGCCGACCAGGGTTGGTTGCTTGCGCTTCTGGCAGTCTTTGATAAGCGCAATAAGGGCGACGTCTTTTTCACCGGTCGTGCGGTAAACTTCGTCGTCCATGTCGTTGCGAATACACGGAACGTTGGTTGGGATGTCGATGACTTCCAGGCCGTAAATTTCCGAGAATTCCCCGGCTTCGGTCATCGCCGTTCCGGTCATGCCGGCCAGCTTTGGATAGAGCCGGAAATAGTTCTGGAAGGTGATCGAAGCCAGTGTCTGGTTCTCGTTCTGGATTTCAACGCCTTCCTTGGCCTCCAGTGCCTGGTGCAGGCCGTCGGAATAGCGCCGCCCTTCCATCATGCGTCCGGTGAATTCGTCGATGATGACGACCTTGTCCTCGGCGACGATGTAGTCGGTGTCGCGCTCAAACAGGATATGCGCCCTAAGCGCCTGGTTGGCGTGATGGACCAGGGTAATGTTGGCCATGTCGTACATAGAGCCTTCTTCGAGCAATCCCGCATCGCGTAGCAATTGCTCGACTTTCTCGGTGCCGACTTCGGTCATGGTCACCGCTTTGACTTTCTCATCCTTTTCGTAATCTTCAGGGGATAGTTTGGGTATCAGCTTGTTGATAGCGACATACATGTCGGCGGCGTCTTCGGTGGGACCGGAAATAATCAATGGTGTGCGCGCTTCATCAATCAGGATAGAATCGACTTCATCGACAATGGCGTAGCCGAACGGCCTTTGCACCATGTCGTCCAGGGTGAATTTCATGTTGTCGCGTAGGTAATCGAAGCCGAGTTCGTTATTTGTCGCGTAGGTCACATCGCTGGCGTAGGCGGCGCGACGCTCGTCGTCGTCAAGGCCGTGAACGATGGCGGCGCAGGTCATTCCCAGGAAGTTATAGATGGCGCTCATCCACTCTGAATCGCGCTTGGCCAGATAGTCGTTTACGGTGACGACGTGGGCGCCGTTACCGCTAAGGGCATTGAGGTAAACCGGCAGGGTCGAAGCCAGGGTCTTGCCTTCACCGGTTCGCATCTCGGTAATCATGCCCTTGTGCAGGACAATGCCGCCGAGCAGCTGCACATCGTAATGGCGCTGACCAAGGGCCCGCTTGGCTGCTTCGCGAACGGTGGCGAAGGCGTCGATGAGCAGGTCATCCAGGCTTTCACCGGCGGTAAAGCGCTCCTTCAGCCAGGGTGTGCGGGCGCGTAACTCATCGTCGCTCAAAGCCTCTAATTGCGGCTCAAGCGCATTGATGGATACGATATCCTTGTTCAGGGTTTTCAAGAAGCGCTCGTTGGCAGAACCGAACAGTCGCCGGGCAATCGCGCCGATCATAGTGACCTCAATACAGCTGGTGGCGGGAGGACCGAAAGAACGTCCCCCGGGCCGATGAAAGAGATAGAGTCCATAAGGTCGTCTGTCAATGCAACGTGAGTGAGAATTTTACCTTCTGGGGTGAGAACACGACACGAATCCCACTTTTTTTGATAAATATTTCGTGACCTGTGATGGCCATCACACTTGCGGGAAATTTTATTTCGTTACGATAACGGAACGTTAACTATAGGAATTCGTCGTTTTGGCTAATACGGGTTGAGGGGGGAATTATGAACAAGACACCTTATAACGGTTTAAGAGTTATTCTGGCCGAACCAAGATCGAGCCTGAGAAAAGAGTATCTGGACGTGCTCAAGAGTCTCGGTTGCAGGGATATTATTGAAACCGGCAATATCAAGGATGTTCATACCGCCCTGGAGGAAGGCGGTGTTGATGTGCTGATCGGTGACGCAACCATTCCTGAAGGGGACATGTCTGAACTTGTTCACCAGATCCGCCATGGCTTTATCGGCGATAATCCATTCCTCATCGCCATGGTCATGGTTTCCCAATCGGACAAGGAACTGATTGGCCGGGTTATTGATTCCGGGGCCGACGATATTTTGCTCAAACCCCTTGATACCGAGCACTTGCGTAGCCGCCTGCTGTCATTCACCAGCGCCCGCAAATCGTTTGTCGTGACATCGGAATACATTGGTCCTGATCGGCAAAAGAAGGAACGCCAGGATGGGGAAAAGATGCCCCTGCTTAAAGTGCCCAATCCGCTCCTCGTCAGGATGGGTGGCCGCCATGGTAGCGGCGTCATGAAACGCGCGGTGGACAGGACCATGAATGTGGTTAACAAGCAGAAGGTCGAGCGCCACGCCTTTACCATTCATTGGTTGATGGAACGGCTCTCTGCCGTGCAAAACGGTGATTTACCAGCCGGCGAACTGAACATGGACGAGCAGCTCAAACGTTTGAATGAGGTCGCCCGGGACTTAACATACCGTCTGGAGAAAACTGATTACCGCCATGCTGCGGAGATGTGTATGACGCTTGAAAAAATGACGTTATATATGTCGGAAACGCCGGAACTTGCGGGGAAAGAGGAAATCACTCTGCTCGGCAAACTGACTCAGGTTATCAAGCGTAAATGCAGTAACGATAGCCCCTTCGCTGAGGCATCGACTATTTCCTCGCCCGAGGGCAAAATCGGGGAGCCGGACCCATCAACGGAGGCAATAACCGCAATTCCATCCTAACGGTCCTTGTCTGGGGGGCGATGATATGGTTAATACCAACGGCATTTTCCATTAATAAGGACTTATCGTTGTCATGATCCGTTTCAGTACATTATCCCTGTTGTTTGTCTTCGCAATGAGCCTGGTGGTCGCGCCAGCGGTTTTCGCTGCCGAAGAACCCGTCGTCGTCGCCAATGTCAATGGCATCAAGATTTTCAAGGCAGATATTGAAGAAGCGCGCTTGCGTCTGCCCGAACGTTTTAGCGGCGTTCCCCTGGAAGCGGTCTACGGACTGCTGGTCAATTCCCTGATCGACAGCAAACTGGTCGCCGCCGAAGCCCGCAAGATCAACCTGGATAAGGACGAAGTTGTGCGTCAGCAATTGCAGCGCATCGAAGAGCAGGTCCTCGAACGCGCCTTCCTGACCACCTACATCAACAAGCGCATTACCGATAAGGCGCTTGCCGAACAATACGAAAAGATGATCAAGCAGGTGGCGAAGAAGGAAGAAGTCAGCGCCCGTCACATTCTACTGGAGACTGAGGCCCAGGCCCGTGAAGTCATCAAGGAACTTAAGGGCGGCGCCGATTTTGCCGAACTGGCCAAAACCAGATCGAAAGGCCCATCGGGCGCGACTGGCGGCGATCTTGGTTTCTTCGCCGAAGGACAGATGGTTCCGGCGTTCTCGAAAGCCGCCTTCGCATTGAAGGCGGGGGAAACCACCGATGAGCCGGTGCAGACACAGTTCGGCTGGCATGTCATCAAAGTTGAAGATCGCCGCACCGTTCAGCCGCCCAGTCTGGAGAAAGCCGAACCGGATTTACGCCTGGCCCTGTCGCGTGAAATTGGCTCGCAGCTCCTGCAGGAGCTACGAAAAAGCGCAACCGTCGAACGCTTCAATCTGGACGGCACGCCCATGAAAGAGGATGATGTCGCCAAGTAGATATCATCAACTGGAACGAACACCATGAGCGAAACCTCACCCCTGGCCCCGGCAACGTTCCCGGCCATGCCTGCCATCAAGGGTGTCAGGCTGGCATCGGGCGCGGCGGGTATTCGTTATCAGGGCCGCAGCGATTTGATGGTCGCCGAAATGGCCCCTGATACAGTGGTGGCGGGGGTGTTTACCCGCTCGCTTACGGCTTCAGCCCCTGTTGATTGGTGTCGCAAGGCGCTCAACGGGGCAGGGGCCCAGGTCCTGGTCGTCAATTCCGGCAATGCCAATGCCTTTACCGGTAAGGCGGGGCTGGCTTCAGTCGAGCGCACGGTGGAAGCCGCCGCCGATCTGTTTTCGTGTCGCCCTTCCAGGGTTTTCGTGGCCTCGACCGGGGTTATCGGCGAGGTGTTGCCCGATGAAAAACTGACAGCCGCCCTGCCGGGAATTAAAGAGACGTTGGACGCCAACAACTGGCTGGACGCCGCGCAGGCGATTATGACCACCGATACCTATCCCAAGGGGGCCAGCCGCACCGCCGATATCGGCGGGGTTGCGGTGACCATCAATGGCCTTGCCAAGGGGTCGGGCATGATCGCCCCGGATATGGCGACGATGCTGGCGTTCGTCTTTACCGATGCCGACATTCCCGCTGAGACCTTACAGGAACTGATTGCGCAAGGTGCGGACAAGTCCTTTAACGCCATCACCGTCGACAGTGATACCTCGACCAGCGACAGCCTGATGTTGTTCGCTACCGGCCAAGCGGGGAATGTGCAGGACGCCTCCCTTGACGATTTCAAGGCCAAGCTGGGTGACCTGCTAATCGATCTGGCTTGTCAGGTGGTCAGGGACGGTGAGGGCGCGACCAAGTTTATTTCCATTACCATTACGGGCGCTGAAGATGATCAGGCGGCCAGACGCATCGGCCTGTGCGTTGCCAATTCACCGCTGGTCAAGACTGCTATCGCCGGAGAAGACGCCAATTGGGGCCGTATTGTCATGGCCGTAGGCAAGGCCGGGCAAAAGGCCGACCGCGACAAATTGGCTATCGAGATTGGCGGCGTCCGCGTTGCCGCCGATGGCATGGTCGTTCCCGGCTATGATGAAACGCCGGTCGTCGATCACATGAAGGGCCAGGAAATCGACATCCGCGTCGATGTCGGCATTGCCGATGGACAAGCCATAGTGTGGACCTGCGATCTGACCCATGGGTATATTACGATCAATGCCGATTACCGATCCTGATAGCGGCTGCTACGGAGCCGAGGTTAAAAAGCCGGACCCCGACGTGCCGACGTTGCTGGTTTCCGCCGTCGCGCTGATCGATGTGGATGGCCGGGTGTTGCTTGCCAAAAGGCCCGAAGGCAAACCCATGGCGGGGTTGTGGGAATTTCCCGGTGGCAAGGTCGATGTGGGGGAAACCCCGGAAACCGCGCTGGTCCGCGAACTTGCCGAAGAACTTGATATAGACATAACCGAAAGTTGCCTGGCACCACTGACCTTCGCGTCCCATGTCTATGATGCCGGTGAGGATGGGCAAAAAGCCTTCCATCTGCTCATGCCGCTCTATGTATGCCGGGTCTGGAAGGGTATGGTGAAACCCTTGGAGGGGCAGGAACTGAAATGGGTCCGCCCTCTTGATATGAGGAACCTTGACATGCCCGCCGCCGACATTCCCTTGGTGGCAATTTTAAGGGACTGGTTATGAGCGACGCCTGCGTCATTATCATCGGCAACGAAGTGCTGTCCGGGCGCACCAAGGACGCCAACTTGGCATTTTTGGGCGAACGCCTGAATGAAATCGGCGTGCGCCTGAAAGAGGCCCGTGTCATCGCCGACGACACCCATGTCATCATTGATACCGTCAACGACTGCCGCGCCCGCTTCGACTACGTTTTCACCACCGGCGGCATCGGCCCGACCCACGACGACATTACATCGGCCGCCATCGCCAAGGCTTTCGACCTGCCGCTGGTCCGCGACCCAGACGCGTTGGCCCTGCTTCAGCAGCATTACGACAAGCCCGAAGACTTAAATGAGCAACGCCTGAAAATGTGTGAGATGCCCGAAGGCGCGACCCTGATCGATAATCCCATCAGTCGCGCGCCGGGCTATCAGATCGGCAATGTTTTTGTCCTCGCCGGGGTGCCGGTGGTGATGCGGGCGATGTTCGAATCCCTGAAACACCGCCTCGATGGCAGCCTGCCCATGCAATCCATAACTATCGTCGCTTACATTGGTGAAGGGGTGTTGGCCGGGGGACTTGGAGTGGTTCAGGAAGCGCATGCAGACGTCGAGATCGGCAGCTACCCGTTCTTCCGTGATGGCAAGCTGGGCGCGGCGCTGGTGCTGCGCGGCACCGATACGGGCACATTGCAAGCGGCGGCAGAGGCCGTCCGCGACATGGTTAGGGGCCTGGGTGTCGAGCCGTTCGAGGAAGCTAACGCCTGATCGTTACGGCCTCTGCCGGTAGCCGGTCCTGCCAGCCGTGGCGCTCAAGTTCCGGGTCGATGTGTTCTTCTTCCGGGTAACCAATGCACAGATAAGCCACCAACTGCCAGTCTTGCGGCACCTCCAGGGCGGTGTTGACCCCGGCCGGGTCCAGGATAGACACCCAGCCGACGCCGATGCCCTGCGCGCGGGCCGCCAGCCACAATGTATTGACCGCACCGACCACCGAATAGGCCAGGGTTTCGGGCATGGTTTTCTTACCCAGGCCATGCCCGTCCAGCGTCGCCAAGTCGGCGAACACGGCCAGTTGCACCGGTGCCCTGTCCATTCCCGATAGTTTCAGTGTTGCGTACAGTTTCGCCTGCTCGCCTGCGTAATCTCCAAGTGCTTCGGCGTTGGCGGCCTCGAAATTGGCGCGGATCTTCGCCCGGCGCTCCGGCGCATCAACGGTGACAAAACGCCACGGCTGGCTGTTGCCGACACTGGGGGCCAGTGTCGCCGTGGCGATCAGCGCGTCGATCACGCCGGAATCAATGGGATCTGTTAGAAACCGCCGCACGTCGCGCCGCCACGCGAACAAGTCAGCAAGGCAGGCTCTGAAATTCGCGTCGAATTCCGGCGGGTTCGGGTTCGCTGCGGGGGGAGATTTTTTTTCATCAGACATCGTCAGAGTGTTAGCACGAATTGGCAAACGTGCTATATGCATATTCGCCGATCACAGGCCAGAGTCGCGGGCGTGGTGAAATTGGTAAACACAAGAGACTTAAAATCTCTCGGCCGCAAGGCCTTGCCGGTTCAAGTCCGGCCGCCCGCACCAGCTCTCTACAATATTTCCACTATCCTATCCCATCATTCCCGCGAAGGCGGGGATCCAGGTTGTGTAAAAGGGCGGGGTGGTTTGAAAGTGAGGAACGGGGGGGCTTGAAACCTGGTCCCGCATTTCATAGATTCAAACAAGTTTCCGCTGGTCTAGCCCTCTGCCGCATTATTGTTCTCATCGTTCCGCTGGCTCAGGGTGGAATGAATTGTGTGACGAACCTCCAACTGGCCTGCGCGGATTGCAATCTGTGGAAAGGCGCTCGATCCGCAACCACTTCATTGCAGTATGAAACGTGGTACGATTACCGATACTTAACGTTGGATTACGGTAACGCTATGAAATGACTTTGCTTCCAATAATTAAGTCATTCCTATTTTAACAGTGATAATTCGTCACCCAAGTACGCCACGGCAGCCCGCACGCCGCTCGGAACATCCTTAGCGCAATGAGCGATCCCGGTGGCGCACAAACCGATTTCAATAGCACCTAGCGCCCCCATCATCATCGGCGCGTTGACGTGCCCCATGTGCGCAATGCGAAACGCCGTACTGCCGATTTCACCGATACCAATACCTAGCACCGTCCCTAATTGTTCTTTGCAAAACTTCAGAAGCAGCGCTGGATCGACACCGTTATTCATACGCAACGTGGTAACGGTGACGGAGCGCTGCGTCGCCTCGGTAATATTGAAATCCAGTGCGCCACCCTGGCGCCACTCAGATACAGCCGCCCAAGTCGCGCCGGCCAACAAGCGATGACGCTCGAAGACATGCTCCAGGCCTTCATCGAAAAGCATGTCGAGCGCCTTGCGGATACCGAACAGCATTTGCACCGGCGGCGTGCCGCAGAATTTCATATAATGTTCTTCGCCTTCGCGTTTTGTCCAATCCCAGTATGGCGAACGCAAGCCGGCATTGGCGTGACGAGCCTTGGCCTTTTTATTGGCGGCAACGAAAGCCAATCCCGGTGGCGTCATTAACCCCTTTTGCCCTGCGGCAACGGCGACATCAACGCCCCAGGCATCCATATCGAACGGCATGCAGGCCAAAGAGGCGATGGTATCGACCATCAACAAGGCCTCGTGCCCGGCCGCATCAATGGCGCGGCGGATCGCCGGGATATCGTTGAGTACGCCCGAAGCCGTATCGACCTGAACGCAAAGCACAGCCTTGATGTCGCCATCCTTGTCAGCTCGCAAACGCGCTTCCAAATCGTTCGGATTAACGGCCCTTCGCCAATCACCGGGGAGGATTTCCACACCGACACCCAGGAAGGCACCGGTATCTCCCCAACCCATGGCAAAACGTCCACTTTCGCAAACCAGAATTTTGTCACCGCGGCTCAAGACATTTGTCAACGCTGCTTCCCAACCACCATGGCCGTTGGAAATATAGATATAGGTATCGCCCGTCGTCTTAAAGACGGTCTTCAAATCCTGAAGTATGCTCTGGGTGATCGTCACCAGTTCGCCGCTGTATATTTCGATGGCCGGGCGGTGCATGGCGCCTAGCACTTCGTCGGGGACCGTCGTCGGCCCTGGGATACTCAGAAATTCGCGCCCGTTGTGTAACGTCATGTTCGCCAGCCTTCAAAAATTAGAAAAATTAACCTCAAACTGTCACCGTATCCCCCGCCTGCACCGTAATCCGTAACCATCACATTTCATAGACGCAAACAAGTTTCCGTTGGTCCAGCCGTCAATCGCAATATTGTTCTCATAACAAAGTTTGGCTTGAGTTTTTTCTTCGCAAGCCCTCTCATTTTGTTCGGATAATATTTTCTGGAGGTCCTTTTGAGCCCGCAAGTTCAGGACATTTTGCACTCGCTGGATCAGCGCGTTACCGACATTGTGGAAGCCTGCACCGCATGTGGGGCCTGTGCGGCGGTTTGCCCGACACCGGGCATTGAAGGCATCGAAGCGTTCGATTTTGAACAGATAACCTCCGGCGTTGTGGATATCCTGCGCGACGGATCGGGGCCACAAAATGCCGAACGCTGGGCCCGTGGGTGCTGCGGCAGCGGCTTTTGTGTGAGCGTGTGTGAGCATGGTATTAACCCCCGCTTCATGCTGAACATGGCCCGGCGCGCACTTAACAGGCGACAGTCTGTGGACGGTCGCAAACAGCAGGGCAAGGACGATTTCAAGGACATGAGCCGGGGTGTGCGTCTGATGTCGCGGCTGCAATTGCCGCCGGACTTGCTGAGCCGTCTTAATCCGTCGTCACACCCAAAGCGTGACGCACCGCCAGAGCTTATTTTCTACACCGGCTGCAACATGCTTAAGACACCCCACATCGGCCTGCTTTGCCTGGATATTCTGGATCGCCTGGATGCCAGTTATGAGGTTCATGGCGGACCGGCCAATTGCTGCGGCATCCTGCAATTGCGCCCCGGAGATGATGAAAACGCGGTTCGCCAAGGCGGCAAAACCATAGAACGTTTTGCCGCCACCGGCACGTCGCAAGTCTTGTCCTGGTGTCCGACCTGTCAAATTCAGATCGGTGAAACCCTGTTGCCAAGTTACACGCCTGAGGCCCCGACTCCTTTCGATATGACCATGTTCCCGGTTTATCTGGCGGGCCGTCTGGATGACCTGAAGTCGCTGATGACGACCCCTGTCAATAAGCGCGTCGCATTGAATGAATATCCCGGCTCGATCGGGGTTACGGCGGCCGTATGGGCTTTGTTGTCGGCAATTCCGGGACTTGAAATCGTCGAACTTGATCTGCCCTGCGCCGGTTATCAGATGACTTCCTTGACCAATACGGATTACGCCCGGAAACACATGGCCCGGCTTTTACGGGCAGGGAAGGCGGCCCGGATCACGACACTGGTCAGTATTTTTCACGGCGATCATCGCGAGTCCGTTGCCCATCAGCCGAACTGGCCTTTCGAGATCGTCAATTATATGGAGCTGATCGGTGAAAGCATGGGCCTTGATCGTGCGGACGTGTTCAAGAAAATGAGACTGATGCAAGACGTGGACGCAATTATGGCTGATGCGCAAGAGATGATCACGGCAAACAATCTTGATCCCGAAGACGTGCGCGACGTGATCCTGTCTCAAATGCTCGGCGATCAACTTCTGCAAACGGACCCTTCAACCCACCCCACCTGAGGGCGCAACAACCGGTTTGTCGTTTCTAGAACTCAGTCGAGGAGGGCTTTCAGCAGGTCCAGGTTCAATTCATTGTCTTCAATGATGAGAATGCTTCAGGAGTACTCTTGAACGAATTTCACAAACTGATCCGTAGGCATCGGCTTGGCTATGAAATAACCCTGCACCTCATCGCAACCAAGGGACGTCAATAAATCAATGTGCTCTTTCTCTTCCGCACCCTCTGCGATGACTTCTATGTCTAATGAATGTGCCAACTTGACGACTGACACAATTATTTCCCGATCTGTTTTGTTGGTAAGGGAACCTAATACAAACGACTGGTCAATTTTAAGTCTGTCGATTGGGAAGCTCTTCAGGTAGGCAAGAGAAGCCTGCCCGGTGCCGAAATCATCAATTGCAATAGACGCCCCCATTTTGCGTAACTTCGTCAGGTTTTTCGATGCTATAGCTGGATCTTTCATCAGGGCTGTTTCTGTAATTTCGATTTCCAGAAATTCAGGAGGCAACTTTGCTTTCACAATAAATTCAAGTACATATTTGATAAAATTCGGGGAAGCCAATTCCAATGCCGAAATATTCACACCAACCCTTACCTTCAGTTTCTGGTTGGTGTCCCAAGAAATCGCAGTACGGCAGGCTTCGTCAACGGTCCATTTGGTAATTTCCTCAATCAGGCCAGCCTTTTCAGCAATCGGAATGAATTCTCCCGGAGTAATCCATTCACCGGGGCTCCTATGCCAGCGAATTAGCGCCTCGCAGCCAACTATGGTGTTGGTTTTCAAATTGACCTGAGGCTGAAAGAACAATTCAAACGCGTTGTCTCTAATGGCTGAGTGCAGCCATGAAACGACCATGGTCCTTCTGGCCAACCTCTCTTTGATAGAGCTGTTGAAATACACCATGCTACTGGCGATCGATTCCATTGCTTCATAACGGGCAATTTCTACATCTGAAAGTATTGAGTTTGCTGTAGATTTCTCAACGTCGATAAAGCTAACCCCCATGTGCACAATGATGAAAACTTCGGAACCCATCAGTTCGAAGGATTGAGTGGCTATTTGGAAAATGCGGGTGGCAATATCTTTCAGGTCTTGCTTATCAGTATTGTCGGTCATGTAAGCGACCCGGAATGATCTCTGCCCAACTTTTGCCACTATGGACAGATCGTTCATTTGATTGAAAAGGCGGCTCCCAAACTCATAAACAATGAGCTCTAATGCCTCTATGCCAAACGTTCCGATAATATCACCGAGTCCTGACAGTTCAATGAATGCGACAAAGCCTTGCCGGTCTTGATCGGTGCCTTCATGCAATTTCTCAAGGAAAGCTAATTCATTAGGCATACCCGTATTGGGGTCAGTGTAAGCTAGCTGATGAATTTTATTTTCCGCCAGTGTGCGCTTGGTGATGTCACGCCAAACCACATGCAATAAGGTTCGGTTTTCGAATGGTATAGAGGTGAGCAGTACTTCAACGGGGAAATTCTCACCGTTGGCGCGGGTGTGTATCCACTCGAATCGATTGCCACCCTGTTCAATGGCGATGGCAATCATCTCATTGGCTTTTTCGAACGAAAATCGACCATCTGGTTGAAGTTCCGGCGATAACGCTGATGGGTGGGCGGAGAAAAAAGCTTCTCGCTTTGTATAGCCAAGCATATTCAAAGTCGCCTGATTGCAATCGACAAACATTTCATCTTCGATGATCAACATCGCATCGGCAGACTTTTCGAACAGTATTTTGTATTTGTTAGAATCTGGAGAATTCACGGTGTTATCCAAAATATCTCTATCGATATATCAGAGCGTATAACGATATGGTCCTGCGGGGAAGGCCAAGTGTGCGATACCGGATGCAGTGGTAAGGGCATTAAGGCTCTCTAACAGTATACCCGGACTCTCTGATCATCACCCCTCATTTATGCCAGTTATGAGGGAGTTAGGCAAACATTAATACCTCTTCATGCTTCCCCGCTCCCGGTCAGGATAGAGCCTTGAGAGCACTGTCACGGCGTTATAGCCTCACAGGCAGCCCCATCAGTCATCTCAACTCAATGGAGGAAGTCTTTCAACAGGTCCAGGAAGGGCCCCGGTTTTTCGGCGTGCAGCCAATGCCCGGTGCCGGGGATGATTTCTATTTTCGCCTTGGGAAACATGGTTCTTATCACCGCGTGATCGTGGGACTGGATGTAGCTTGAGTTGCCCCCGGCGATAAACAGCGCCGGGCCGCCGTAGCTGCGTCCGTGGCCGGGTTCGATGAAGCCGGTGATGTTGTCTATGTCGTCGGCGATGGCTGCTAGATTGATCCGCCAGTGCAGGCGCTCCTCATCGGACCGCACAAGGTTCTGCAAAAGGAAGCTTCTGATAGATGCTTCGGGAATACTGTCGCTGAGGTGTTCTTCGACCTCCCCCCGGTTTGAAAACGCCGCCAGCGGTAGCTCTATCAGAATGTCGAGATACCCCCGCACGTCCGAACCGGCATGGATTGCCGGCGCGATGTCGACGACAACCAGGGCGGCCACCGCTTCACCGTGCAGCAGGGATAGGGTCATGGCGGTCTTGCCGCCCATGCTATGGCCGATCACCCGCGCCCCGTGTAAGGCGTGGGCTTTGATGAACGCCTGCACGTCGCCAGCCATGCTCGGATAGTCCATAGGCTCGGCCCAGGGGCTGTCGCCATGGTTCCTGAGATCGAGGCAATAGACATGGTAATGGGCGGACAGCGCCTTGGCGATACCGGCCCAGTTTCGTTTGGAACCAAAAAGGCCGTGCAGGATGATCAGCGGCGGCCCTTTGCCAAAGGCCTTGAAAGCAAGTTCGACGGGCATTCGTGAGAGTGACTCCGGTATTGGGGGGTGGATCAAATACCGATTGTCGCCCGCGCGTCGCCACGATGCAACTGCCCTAAGGCTTTAGGCCATTTCGGCGAAGCCCAGCAGTAGCGGGATGAGGACGGCGGCGGCGACGGCAAGGCTGATCGCGAGGACGTCAGCGTTGTTTGAAATAAAGGCCTTGAACATGTCTTGATCCCTTCTTGATCTATAAGCTGTGATTGATGCTGGAAGGGAGTATGCCCACCCGTCGCTGAATGAAGCGTGAGGGTTACGTTAATGTACGGTTCAGGTTCGCCCGTCCGCACAGAATTTGATGAGTGCTGTCAGGGTTGTTATGCGATCTTGATCACAGCAACCGCCCCGGAAAGCAGACGAAGGTGTCTGGGGCTGTTGTTAATTTGCGAAAAATATCGGAAAGAACTTGGAGATTACGTTTTTTTTGTATTAAATCTGTAATACCTTTTATGCATTGTTCCGCATGCTTGCGACGTTAACAATGATTGGTGAGAGGCTACCCAGGGGGGAATCAAAATATCTAACTTAAAATAGTTGGTTTTTCGACATTCTAATGGAGCCTGTTCACAGGTTCCCAAGAAGTCACAGAAGTTACGAATTCAAGACGTTACATAATCAAAATATCAAACAGGGAGATTCTAAAAATGAAGCGCATATTATTCACTGGCATTGCTCTTGTTGGATTGTCTGTTCTGACAACTCCAGTAAACGCTGCGCAATGCCCGGCCGTTACCGTTAAAAATTCGATGGGAGTCGCTGCAGGTGCTTATCGCCAGCAGTATGAAGTCTCGGAATTTGAGAAAGCCGCCAACTGCAAAATGAGCTTTTCCGAAAACCCGTCAATTGGGTCGTTAAATGGCAGAATTCGCGGCAATCCAAAAATGCCTGCTCTTGCCAATCGGCTTCCTTCTGAACCCTTGGTCGTCGCACCTTACGATAGTATTGGTAAATATGGCGGCACGTTTGATGCGTTATCCAACGCGACAGAAGCTGGCACGTCCGACTTTTTGTCCACCCGTCATGTCAACCTGGTGCGCTATTCCGATGATCTTCAAACCATCGTTCCCATGGTTGCCAAAAGCTGGTCATGGAATAAAGACTTTACCCAGTTAACGTTCAAACTTCGTAAGGGCCACAAGTGGTCTGACGGTGCGCCGTTTACCTCTGCAGATGTTAAATTCTGGTACGACAATATTGCTCTTGATCCCAAGATTATGGAAAAAGCCAAGGACTATGTTCTTGTCGCCGGCAAGCGGATGACCGTCGATGCTATCGACGAAACCACTGTGCGCTTTAATCTGCCAGCACCCAAACCCGGCTTGATAGCCCATTTCGCAACGTCATTTGCACAAGGCTTCCTGCCAAAACATTTCCTGGGACAATTTCACCCTGATATTAACCCCAATGCCGACAAGTTGGCACAGGCTGCCGGTTTTGAAAATGGCCTGGCCGTTATCAAGGCCTATTATGGTAATTCTGACTGGACTGATACCGCCTCGCCATTGCTCAACAGCCCTGATAACGTCGCCAAACTTCCTGCCGATGTTTATCCGACACTGGAAAGCCATATCGTCGTTTCAGAAACGACCGAGGGTCGTCACTTAGTCGCCAACCCGTATTTCTTCATCGTTGATACGGCTGGCAATCAGTTGCCTTACATCAATGAACAAGATGAAGTGTACGCCAACGACAGTCAGGTGCGTTTGCTGAAGCTTGTCAATACAGAGGCAGATTACAAAGCACAGTCCTTGCAGCTTACTGATGCGCCGCTGTTACTTGAAAATCAGAAAAAAGGTAACTACACCATCGATCTTAAGCCACAGATCACCCAGCATGTCTTCTCGTTTAACGTGACGTCTGCGGATCTGGCCAAGCGCGCGGTGTTTAATGATTTTCGTTTCCGTAAAGCCATGTCCATCGCCATTAATCGTGAAGAGTTGAACACGGTTGCTTATTTTGGGCAGGGTACACCGCAGCAGTATATCGGCTTCTCTCCTGCGCCTTCTTTTGTCGATCCGAAGTGGAAGTCCTTCGCAGCCGAATTTGATCCCGCCGGTGCAAAAAAACTGCTTGATGAAATAGGCATGGTCGATAAAGACGGCGACGGCGTTCGTGAATTGCCCAATGGCGACAAGTTTGTTTTAAACATGCAGTTCGCGACCCAGGGTATGTCTAGCCAGGTTGTCGAACTGGTCGGCCAGTACTGGACAAATGTTGGCGTCAAAACGACCGTCAAGGAAATCACGCCCGACGAATATCGTTCAGCCCAATCCTCTAACGCCCTTGATGTCGGGATGTGGGAAAAAGGTAAGCCGTTGAGTATTATCCTCGGCAATAACGAACTGTGGGTGCCACCATTTAACAACTATTTCGATCATCGCGTCGGTATGCTGTGGGCTGAATACATTGATTCGAAAGGCGCCTCAGGTGTTAAACCGCCAGCTTATGTTTATGAACTGATTGCGGACATTAACAAATTCCAATCCCTGCCAGTAGGTTCAGCGGAATCTGATGCGGCAGGCGCCCGTCTGGTTGCCAATATGACGGGCAACCTGCTGTTTATCGGCACCGTTCAAGCCTCGGGCGTTATCTATCACGCCAATGTTGTTAAAAACTTCCCACAGTTTGTAACAGCATCCTACGAGTACTACCGGACATACCCGTACCGGCCATTCCAGTGGTATTTGGACGAATAGGACAGACTAACTAACTAACTAACGTTAAAGGGAGCCGAACAAAGATTTCTTTGTTCGGCTCCCGCGTCAGTCAAATTTGTCTGTGAGGCTTTTCGTTTTTTCTAGCCTTTAAAAATCCTTGGGGTGTTCTCTATGGCGGGTTTCATACATTTTATAGCCATGCGAGCGGTTATGGCGCTGTTTACCTTGTTCGCCGTCTCATTGATCGTTTTCTCGCTCATGGAGCTGGTTCCGGGAAATTGCGCGGAACGCTATCTGGCTTTTAAAAACACCCAAGGGTCACAAATTACCGTTGCCGATATTGCCGCCGAAGAAAGACGGTTGGGGCTTGATAAACCCTTCATCATCCGCTGGGGATCATGGGTTGGAAACGTGTTCTTCAAAGGAGAATTCGGTGATAGCTGTATCTTGCGTCTGAACATCAATGATCTGCTTAAAGACAAATTCTGGATAAGTCTTGCAATATGTATGACCGCGCTGTTTGTCGCTTATGCGATTGCTATACCCGTGGGCATATTGTCGGCGTCATCAAATAATCCCCTGACAAATCAGTCATTACGTTTCGTTAGTTATCTTGGCCTTGCCTTGCCGAATTTCTTGCTGGCATTGATTATTATGCTGATTTCTACTGTTCTGTTCGGCGATTCAATGACCGGATTGTTCTCGAAAGAATTCCGTGATGCGGTCTGGTCGTGGCCGAAGTTCTGGGATTTCTTGTCGCGCGCCTGGCTGCCAATTTTCATTCTGGGATGGTCAGCGACGGCCTTTGCCCTTCAGACGGTCCGTGCGCTTATGCTTGATGAGGTTGGAAAGCTTTACGTTACAGCCGCCGCTGCCCGCGGCATTTCCGGCCGCAAGCTACTGTGGCGATACCCGGCGCGACATGCTTTGGGGCCGGTCATTAACTCTCTGGGGTTTGACCTCAACCGTATCTTTAACGAATTACCTATTGTCGCGTTAATTTTAACATTAACCGAGTCCGGTGCGCTCTTGATTGAGGCTTTGGCTAGATCGAACGATCAACAATTAGCCGGCGCAATTATTTTTCTGTTAACGGCCAGCATCGTGTTTATGAATTTTGTTACGGATATCTTGCTGGCGTTGATGGACCCGCGCGTAAGACGGGGGCTGATGGGCTGAACCATGACAAGTATAACCAATAGCAATCAAGCGAACGCCGCTCAAACTCTCAAAGAGGAATATTTCACAGCCTCACAAGGGCAGTTGATATGGGCCCGCTTCAAGAAGGATCGTGGGGCTATGATTGCCGGCTGTGCCCTGATCCTGATGATTTTAATGGGCATTTTCGCGCCGCCGCTTTCGCCCTATGATCCAACCATTTCCGGGCGTGACAAGGAGTACGAAAACGGCGCTCCTCAAATCCCGAAGTTTTGGGATGAAAACGGATTTTCTGTTCGCCCCTTCGTATACGGCTCCTCTCGCGAGCGTTCAATTCAGACCAATTTTCGCTGGGTAACCAAAGTTGACCGCGAAGATCGTCGCTACATTCACTTTTTCGTTCAGGGCTGGGAATATAGCCTGTTTAAGTTTTCCTGGGATATGCCGGGAAAAATGTTTGATGCTGACATTAAACTGCTGACGTTTTCGACTCACCTTTTTGGGGCTGATAAAGGAAGCGTCCACCTTTTTGGCACGGACGCCAGTGGCAAGGATATTTTCTCACGGACATTGCACGCCGTCTACACGTCGCTTGCTGTGGGAACTTTGGGTGTGATGATTTCATTTTTTCTCGCCCTGATCATTGGTGGGGCTGCGGGTTACTTTGGCGGCAAGATTGATTCCGTATTGCAAATGATTACCGATGCGGTGCGAACTGTTCCCGCTATTCCGCTTTTTATGGCCCTGGCCGCCTTTATTCCCGATGAGTGGAGCTCTGAAACCCGCTTCTTCTTCATTTCGATCATTCTCGGTGTGGTCGGTTGGCCAACCCTGGCACGGCGTATTCGCACACATTTACTGACGGAACGATTTCAGGAATACGTTCTGGCGGCTGAGCTTTGTGGCGCCTCGCCCAGTCACGTTATTCGCAAACATTTATTGCCGAGTTTTACCAGTTATATCATCGTTGATTTGATGATTTCCTTTCCTTACGCCGTGCGTTCTGAAACGGCGCTTAGCTTTATCGGTCTGGGACTTAAAGACCCGGTCAATTCACTCGGCGCCCTTATGCAAAATGTCTCCAAGGCTGATGTGTTGCTGAATTATCAGTGGTATTTCATACCCGTTATTTTCTTCATCGCCCTGGTGTTGGCCTTCGTGTTCGTCGGTGATGGCCTTCGCGATGCTGCAGATCCTTATTCGGATAGCAAAAGATGACCCTGTTAAATGTGAATAATCTGACATTAGAGTTTAAGACCGACGAGGGGCTAATCACCGCCGTTGATAATGTTTCGTTTAATCTTGCCGCCGGTGAAGTCATGGGATTGGTGGGGGAATCCGGTTCTGGAAAATCGGTGACGGCGAAGTCCCTGATGCAGCTTAACCCTGGTAACGCTGTATACGGGGATCAAAGCAAAATCGTTTTACATCTGGATGATGGTCCCGTTGATGTTTTGTCACTGAAAACGGCCAAAGAGATGCAGGTCGTTCGCGGCGGCGCTGTTTCAATGATCTTCCAGGAACCAATGGCAAGTTTTGCCCCGGCGATCACGATTGGCGATCAGATGGTCGAACAGCTGATTTTGCATGAGAAGGTGACGGCTGCTCAGGCCAAGAAAATATCCATCGATATGTTAGACCGGGTGGGAATTTCCGAGGCAGACAAGAGATTCGATCAGTACGCGTTCGAGCTTTCTGGCGGCATGCGCCAACGCGCGATGATCGCCATGGCTCTCTCTACCAAACCGAAGCTCTTGATTGCCGATGAACCGACAACCGCGCTCGATGTGACAATTCAGGCGCAGGTCCTGGAACTTATGAAAGACCTCGTAGCAGAGTTTGGCATGGGGATCATCTTCATTACCCATGATCTTGGGGTTGTCGCTCAAACAGCGGATAAAGTTGCCGTCATGTATTTGGGCGAATTGGTCGAACAGGGCCCTGTTCGCGACGTCATTCGCAACCCGGCGCATCCCTATACTAAGGGACTGCTTAATGCCCTGCCGAAGCTGGAAGACCTGGATTTGCCGTTGACGCCTATTCCTGGCGATATTCCAAGCCCTTTGGAGCGTCCAAGCGGTTGTGTCTTCCACACCAGATGTCCGGAAATTATCAGTGGGCGTTGCAATGCGGATATCCCGGTTTCTGTTGGCATTAAGGATGACCATAAAGCCTCCTGTTTCGCGATTAAAGACACAGGAGTCCTCGTAGCATGAGCGAGCATCCTCTTATTAAAACCAATAATCTTTGTGTTTCATTTCCCATAGGCAAAGCATTGTTTGGGCCTAAATTATTTGTCCAGGCCGTGGCGGGAATTTCCCTGGAAATTGCACGCGGCAGTTTTTTTGGCCTTGTCGGTGAATCGGGTTCCGGGAAAACAACTTTTGGGCGGGCCCTGCTTAACGCCGCGCCAATTTCCGATGGGCATGTTGAATATAAGGACGATGAAGTCTCTTATAATCTTGAGCATCTCACAAAAGCTGAATTGAAGGACTACCGTAAAAGGGCGCAGTTGATTTTTCAGGATCCCTATGCCGCCCTTAGTCCAAGGATGACGGTACGCGATATTATTGCCGAACCGCTGGAAGTCATGGGTTTGACAAGTTCGCGCGAGGAAACGGACGCCCGGGTTCGAGATATCGCTGAGAAGTGCCGGCTTAACCTGGAACACTTAAGGCGTTTTCCGCATGCATTTTCGGGTGGCCAACGCCAACGTATTTCCATTGCCCGGGCATTGGTTTCAAATCCAAAGTTTGTTGTTGCCGATGAATCCGTGGCGGCGTTGGACGTGTCCATTCAAGCCGATGTGCTGAATCTTTTGAAGGATTTGCAAAACGAGTTAGGGCTTACCTATTTGTTCATCAGCCATGATTTGAGCGTGGTCGCCCATGTTTGTGATCAGGTCGCCGTTATGTATCTGGGTCGTCTGGTAGAAACAGCGCCAACGCGCGAGTTGTTTTCCAGGCCCAAGCACCCTTATACGAAGGCCTTGTTGTCGGCGATACCGTCCCTTGATCCTGATCATAAAAGTGCGCTGCAAAAACTGGAGGGCGAAATCCCCAGTCCCTTATCGCCCCCGCCTGGTTGTAAGTTCCATACGCGCTGTCCTTATGCGATCGACATTTGCAAAAAAGAAGAACCGCTGGCAGAGCATGTGTCAGACGGCCATGGCGTCGTTTGTCACCGTTGGAAAGAATTGGCGGCAATGGATAGTGCTGTATAAACCGCTCTCAAGTCTTCTTTTGGCTAGACGGCTCTGCCTCGGGTAGGGCGGCATCCGCAACTTCCGGCTCTACCGTTTTTCGGCGTTCTTCGTCTGCTGCGACTTTGCCGTCGCGGCGACGGCGGTCTGGCCCGAAGAATTTTTGTTCCTTGATAAAAAGCCGCTTATCCTTGATGACCGAGCAGATATGCCCGTAAATCGCCTTGACCGAGACGGGGGTGGCGAGAAATTCTGTCATCCCCAAATCGCGCGCAGAAATGACGTTTGTTTGCTCTGAATAAGCCGTGACGATGATGATTGGTACGAAAGGATTGGGGCTTTTATTAGAACTACGGACCATGTGCAGGAATTTCAATTCGTCACGGCCCGGCACCCAGTCCGAGAAAATAATATCGGCCTGATGTTCCTTGAACATCTGAAAGGCGATGTCGGGATCGTCGGTCTCACGTATTCTTGCAATGCCAAGCTCGCGCAAGGCTGTCTGCATTATGGCTAACATATGCGGATTACGGTCAACGATAAGCACGTCAAGATTGCTCAGGTCATAACGTTCCATGTGCAGCACCTTGCTCGGGATAATAGTCCGCGTTAACTAGATGTTAGCAGGAATGACTTTACATTTGGTTATCAGGACGCTCCATGTTAAGCGATTAAAGTTGGGTGCCAAGAAAGCGTTTAACCATCGGGTAGGCCACACTCAGGGCATCATCATCCATCCCGGTGGTCATTTTTTTAAGGCTCTGAACGTTACCCAGAAATAGCTCTGGAGATTGATAACACACAGTCAGTAAGGGCAGGTCGATGTTCTTGCCTTGTGCATATGCGCTCAGGTTGCGACCAATATCTGCACCTTGTTCGGCGATTTGTTTCAGCGCGTTGATGTGGTTTTGCAGGCCTTTGGCGCTGCGCGCAAAAAGATCCATCAACAGCTTTTCATCGTTGAATTGGGGGTTTATATAAGAATCGGATTTTGTTGCGATCAGTGCCCAAAGCTCCTTCGCTTTTTTATTTGCCAATTTTATTTCCTTGGTTTGCACCTGCCATTCATCGATGGTCATTTCGCGCATCCAGGCTGGGCCCTTTTTCTTTTTTTTCTTCTTCAAGCCACCAAACAACCCGGCTTTCTTTTCTCCTTCGGGCTTATCGGGCAGTTCTTTGGTATGAATAAGCAGGGCCCAGGTGTCTTGCCATTTGTCCCACAGGTTTTGCGAACTAACCCGCCCATCGAACTGACCGAGAAGATATTCGCGTCGAGAATCGACAGGTTGCTGAGCGGTGCGAGCGACCAGGGCCCGTGAGTCTTTGAGAAAAGAAGGGATGAAATATTGGCGCAGTAAACTTTCGAAATGGCTGGCAAATTCTTTTGACAGGATAAAAGGCAGTTGGTTGGCAGAACCGGTGTTGGCTTCGAGCCCACGATTGAGAACGCCCAGGCGCTTCTGGATGCGTTCGCAGAACAGGTCGGCGAAAATGCTGTCTATGGCGTTCTCATCATCCTCAGGAACGGGGGGGGCCAGAGCTTCCAGGCCGGGTAGCGGTTCGCTGTCTGTGTCATCCCTTCTTTCGGATTCCGGGCTTATGGGCTCCCCTGCTGTTCTCTGAAGTTCGTGCTCCTCATGCTTGGTCTGCCGGTACATCTTGATTTCACGCAATAGCTGGACGATGCGGCTGATGCCTTGGTCCATAGGCGGGATGTCGTGGCCGGATTGGGGCAGCATGTCGTCAAGGGATTCTTCATATAAAGCGCGGATCGGGGCATCGTCGTCACGGGTGAACAGGCTGGCGATGATCAGTTGGGCGCATTGGCGCAGGCCATCGATGGTTTTGGCCTGCTTGACCAGAGAGATAACCCCGGAATCGGGGGATTCGAAAATGTCTTCCCAGTCATGGCTGGAGGCTTGGGGGGTGGTTTTTTTTGCTGTATGCGTCATTGTTTTAGAGGCTCGCCCCTGCTGGATTTCTTATAATCCCCAATTCAATTTATAGCATAAAATGTGGGCCCGGTGTCGAGATTGTGTTTTCGAACGGACAGTCGCTGATAAGCGTTGAATATATGGCGAAAATCTATAGGTTTTGGCCATCGTCAAGACTTCAAGGAACAGCACCGAAGATGACAGACCTGGAATTTAACAGCTTGCAGAGCCGGTTCGAGAATATGACCGCCAATATCGGTATTATCGGCATGGGTTATGTCGGTTTGCCGTTGGCGCTGGCCTGTGTCAAAAGCGGCTTCTCTACGACCGGTTTTGATGTTGACGAGACAAAGATTAAAGCACTTATGGGTGGCCGTTCCTACCTGAAGCATATATCCGGTAAAGATATTAAAAAGGTCGTTGAAGGCGGTAAGTTGGACGCCAGCGCCGATTTCTCGCGGCTAAAGGAAATGGACGCCATTCTTATCTGCGTGCCGACGCCTCTTGCTCCCGGAAACAAGCCGGACCTGAGCTTCGTGACGGCGACGACGAACGCCATTGCCAAATATTTGCGACCGGGCCAGCTTGTAGTGCTTGAATCGACGACCTATCCGGGGACGACGCGCGAAGTCATGCGGCCGATCCTTGAGGCTGGCGGCCTTAAATCCGGCAGTGATTTCTTCCTTGCCTATTCGCCCGAACGCGAAGACCCCGGCAACCCGACCCATGAAACCTCGATTATCCCAAAAGTGGTCGGTGGAGACGGCGATGAAGCCCTAAAACTGGCCGTCACCCTGTACGATAAGGTCGTCGTCCAGACGGTGCCCGTGTCATCGCTGGATACGGCGGAGGCGGTGAAGTTGACGGAAAACATCTTCCGCTCGGTCAACATCGCCCTGGTTAACGAGTTGAAGCTGATTTACGACAAGATGGGTATCGATATTTGGGAAGTCATTGAGGCGGCGAAAAGCAAGCCGTTCGGTTACATGCCCTTCTACCCGGGACCGGGCCTGGGCGGCCACTGCATCCCCATCGATCCGTTTTACCTGACTTGGCGGGCCGAACAGTTCGGCCAAAAAACCCGCTTCATCGAGCTGGCGGGCGAGATCAATACGGCCATGCCTGCCCATGTTGTTCAGGTGCTGGAAGATGCCCTGAAAGAACGGTTTGCTGAGAGCCTGGAGGGCGCGAAAATCCTGATTTTAGGCATCGCCTACAAAAAGAACGTCGATGATGTTCGCGAAAGCCCGGCCTTCGTGATTATTGAGCAGTTGGAAGGCAAGGGGGCCACGACGGCGTTTTATGACCCGCACGTTACGGAAATTCCAGAAAGCCGAGAGCACATGGGGTTGGCCGGGAGGCGGTCAATCGACTTGTCCCCGGCGACGTTTGGTAATTATGACGCGGCCCTGATCGTTACTGATCATGACGATGTTGATTATACAGATATTGTTCAGACTTGCAGGCTCGTCATCGATACCCGGAATGCGACACGTGATGTCACCATGGATCGCCATAAGATCGTCTTAGCCTGATCCGGTCAGAATTTCCTTGTTCAATTTTAGTATACCGCACAAGTCCGCGCCAGTGTTCGGACAGTGTCCGGAATTATTTAACATGAAGGCTTACTCAGGAAATTGAAGTGCTGGGGCCGAAATTAAAATGATGCTCCGCCGATCGCTTCTTTATCCGTATGTCGTTCGACAAGACGTCCGATACGAAGTCCATTGACCAGCTCTCATTAATCTTTCCGGCAACTCAATCGGCTGCCGATCTATAGGACCGATCCCGCCTGCTACGGGCTAACCCGGCGGGAGTTAATCGACTGGTAGCCGAAAAAACGTTCGGTGACTATGATGCGGCCTGATTTGTACTGGTCATGACGGGATTGCGTACGCCGACGTTGTTCAGGCTGTGACGTGTTCCCCAAGTTCCTGCCAGTCATAAGCAGAGTCCTTGTTTCATTTGATGCCCCTTTTGGGCGGTTATTGCAACAGGCACCTGGGCATGCCCAGGTGCCTGTTGTTTCGTCCAATTTGTGT